>OIYG01000008.1_pt1 | contig 203144 bp, 185 predicted proteins | sample 1587861 | NCBI WGS metagenome assembly OIYG01 (sample SAMN03283272) | human gut metagenome | biome: human-associated habitat; material: feces | host: Homo sapiens | place: Peru | collected 2012 | reverse complement strand
ACATTGCCCTTGGTATCGATATGAATGGGAAAAAAGATGTTCTTGGAATGTATGTTGGAGAAAACGAAAGTGCAAAGTTCTGGCTTTCTATCATGAATGGATTAAAAAACAGAGGCGTTGAGGATATCCTGATTGCATGCGTTGATGGTTTAAATGGATTTCCACAGGCAATCGAGGCTGTTTATCCCAAAACAGAGATTCAGCAATGCATCATTCATCAGATCCGTAATTCAACGAAGTTTGTTTCATACAAAGACATCAAAAAACTGATGGCTGATCTGAAGCTTGTATATGCAGCTCCAACGGAAGAAACAGCTTTAAATGAGTTAGAATTGTTCAAAGATAAATGGGATTCCAAGTACCCGAAAATCTATAAATCCTGGCATGATAACTGGGCAACCCTGTCCACATATTTCAAATATCCGGAGGCAGTAAGACGTCTAATTTACACCACAAATGCCATTGAAGGATTCAATCGTCAGCTCCGTAAAGTGACCAAAAGCAAGACCGTTTTTCCGTCAGATGACAGCCTTTTAAAAATGCTGTATCTGGCAACTATGGATATCACGAAAAAATGGACCGGACACAGGCAGGACTGGGGGCAGATCCATTCCCAGCTGGAAATCTATTTTGAAGAACGTCTAATCGGACGCAACCTGTAAAAACAGCTTGTTTTAGGCAGGTTTTATTGACATGCCCAAAAACTCCTGTATAATGCAGATATGGGCAGAATCCGGAAAATCGGCTCTGCCCATTTGTAACTATTCACAAATCTTATATCAGTTTTTAACGTTTACACAAAACTTGAAACGGTCTCGTGCCCCGGGAGGCTGATTTTTCATCTGCCCGGGGCATTTTTTATGTTATCTTTCCAGATCAAAGATACTAAGCTGTTCTTCTTTTGACGGACTTGCCTTTAACGATTTTACCTTCCGCTCCGTAATCCTGTCTTCTTCGTTAAGTACCCCGCAGAGTAACGGCGCATTGGGATCATACTTCTCACAGTTTTGGCGGACACGCTCTTTACTCACGTTTGCGTAACAGTATCTGCAGCCGTTCTTACAGGTGTCATACGTTCCGATTTCCACGCTTTCCACACAGCCGCATGCGGGTCTTTGATTTTTATCTTTTGCCGCTTTTATCGGATAACCGGCAAGTTCCTCGACCAGTGCTTTCTCGATACAGCATCCGGGCGCGATCCCGCATTCTGTCAGATCTGTATGTTCCGCACAGCTTGCCACCGTCATTCCGTTCTTTCTTGCCATCTCACTCAGTTTTCCTGCAAAGTCCATGAGATCCGTCTCTTTTAATTCATACGCATGGAGCTCTTCCATCTGTTTTTTGTTCTTCGCGTAAATATCAACAAAGCTGATCACGCACTTATGCGTATAACCCTTTAGCGCATCCGCGATCTGCGAAAACGCCTTTAAATGGTACTCCGGCGTATAAGTTTCCGTAAACAGGATCGGGTCATACCGCCAGATCACCCATCTGCTCCCGATCCTGTCCGACAGCCTCTGAAACACCGGGATCATTTTTTCTTTTTTGTGCGGGACGCCGCACTCCATGTCTTTTCCATATCCGGTCAGTGTGAACTGAAAATAGTACGGATATGCCGCCAGTTCATCCAGCCTGTCCAACATCGGCTCCGGATTCTTCGTCCAGAACACTATGCAGTCCACGACCTCCGGCGACAGGTCTATTTTACTGATCTGATGCGGATTCATCGGATTTCTGACATAAACAAAGCCAGCCTTTATCCGGTTGTAAAACCACTCGGAATAGTAATTCGGGATGTCTGTTCTGCGGCTTACGCTGAGGATCATAAATGTTCTCCTGCTAATTTTTCTTTTTCTTTAACCAGACAACAATCCCTGCTATTATGGCACCAAGTCCTGCACCGATCCCAATGACTGCCGGCAAAGGCAGCGGGCATGTCTGCTCTACGGTTTCTGTTTTTAGTACTTCCCCACATGCGGCACATTTGATAGCTTTTTCACCTTTACTGAATAATCGAGGTTCTTTCACTATCGTCCAGTCTCCCTCCTGATGTCCCAGTGCGTCTGTTTCTTCAATATAAGTATCGCCACATCTGCCACAGGTATATGTCGTAGATCCTTTTTCTGTGCAGGTAGGCTCTTTTGTATCCGTCACATCATAAGAATGTCCAAGAGCCGGAATCTCATCTGTTTTTGTAATTTCTGTATTGTTAACGTTATTATATGTAACAAATCCAGCATCGGTACAGGTCGCATCGGTGCGTTCTGTCTCCTGCCAGCCAGCTTCCCATTCATCCACCGTTACGCACTTTGTCTTATCAAAGTAATATCCATCTTCCGTCTTGAAAAGACCATTTGATGTTTCTGCCGTTATACTCACGATCGTTCCTGCATCCAGTGCAGACACCTTATTGCTCTTTTTGTTTGTATCATACAGATCCACTGCGGTAGTCGTTACAAATTTGCCCGATGCTTCCGATTCTGTAATGACTACTTCAGCTTTTTTCTTTTCCTGTTTTGGAGTTGTCGTTGCTGTTGATCCAGATGGAATTTCTACTGTTGCAGGTGCTGCACTTTCGCTAGAGTTAGAAGATGACTCTGTTGGTGCGCTTGACGAAGCAGAATTTTGTCCTCCCGATACTCTTGCAGCCGCTTCCGGCGATACCGATCCATCAGCAATAGCTTCATCTAACAATCCTTCTTCTTTAAGTATATCTACAATATCATCGCAACCACCTTCTCTTGTATCCGCATATACTATGTTAGCCGATCCGGCGACTGATATCCCTACAATTAACGCGCAAGTAATATTTCTGAATTTTCTGTAATTCCTTTTCATAAAATCTTGTATCATATCATTCCCTGTGTGATAAAACATGTATCTCCTATCGCACATTCCTTTCATTTTTGTTTATATAGCCATCATGTCTTCTATGGAACTTATTGGTAAGCATTGCAACTCCATAATTTGGAAAACTGCCAACTTTTTATTATTATTCATCTTTCATAATCTGTCAATTTTTTCAAATTATTAAGAATATCTAAGTGACACCATAGCATTTACATATAACTATGTTGCCTATTGCAATAAGCGCGCTCAATAATGTTCCAACCAAATACTTTTCAGCAAACGATTTATTTTCTAATTGCTTGAATCTTGCTAAGCTCTTTGCAGTTAACACAAATCCTATTGCGCCAAATTGTCCTATTAATCCAAGCATTAAAATAATTTCTCTTTCCAATACTCCAATCCAAAAACCTATTTTTGCTCCTTCATTTTCTATACTTCCTTTTACTTTCATTGTTTGATTTGCCTGATCTATTGTCTCAGGTATTATTTTGAACACCAACGACACAAAAATCGCTGCCGGTTTCCAACATACGAAAGCCGCCGAAGCTACTACAACACAATTTCTCACGTTCATCCTCATCCCATTTATCAACAATTCATTTTTCATTTGAAAACCAAATTGTTGCTTTACAATATAAACACATAAAAGTAATATCATAATATGTATTGCCTGATCAATAAGAAAAACCTTATACGCGTTTTTATCAGCGTTTTTTTCACATTTGTTTTTTAACAAATCTATACTAAGATGGCTTAGAAAAACAAAAATTGATATTATCAAAGTACCCTCGATTTTTCTACTGAGTATATAAAAGCATATTTCCATCACAATTGTATACATCAAACAATGTATTAACATATATTTTATCGAACTCTTCTTTTTTTCTGCTATCTTATCTGTCTGAACATAAAAATCCCCAATAATATGCCCTAGTAAAATTAATTCCATCTACTTCCTCCATAATTCTTTTTCACGTATTGTAATGCCACATAATCCAATTCTCTTATTTTATTAGAATTGCCTCTTCTCATAATAGAATCTACATTCTGTCTGGAGCATCGCAATATTCCCGAAATAATCATTGCTGTATTTTTCTTAATTATAGCTGATTCTACATCCGTTATCTCTCCATCTATATAAATTGGCAACGCGCTTGGTATTTCATTCAAATTCAAATTCTTTTGTTCCATAGCAATATTTTTTCTTGAATATAATCCCCTATTTTTTGATCCTATTTTATATTCAAATTTATCTGCAATTAGTTCTTTCACAGAATCATATCCATCTAAATTAATATTTACTGGAACAAACGGAAACAACAACTCAATTAAAACCTGAACAATATTTTGCATATATATTTGCTGTCTTTTTAATGGTAAAGATGCATTAATTAAATGGTTTGCTAATATGTCATCATCATCTGAACAAATCCGAACGTTCTGTAATTGCATGCTATGTGCCTCTTTAATTGCTTGTCTGGCTTTATGATAAGCAGGTCCATCCTGTTGTGTAGATAATCCTCGTTCAATTTTTACAGTCCAACCACCTATTCCTATACCAGCCCTTATTTTGACCGGTTTCATAAGCATTTCTAACATTCTAAAATATAATAACGCTGTAACAACATCATCGAACAATCCCTGGAGTTCATCACCCGCACTAAATGTAACCTCACATTGCATTTCCTTACCAAATAAACTATTAAGATTCTTGATACATTTATCTATATAATGCTGCATTTCATTTCGATCATTGATGTCATATGATTTTGACTTTTCAATATCCATAATTAATGAAACATATTTATTCATAAGTATACCTCCATTCTCATATATTTTAAAACCAACATTCCATTTTTGCAATTGTTTTTAGTTGCATATGAATTTTGCAATTATTTTTGGTTGCATTTTTAGGTTGCAATTATTTTTGGTTGCGCTTGTCATATGTAATGTAATTTTCTAAATTTTTACTATTTTAAAATTTGGAGGAACAAAGTCTTTCAGGAGATATCTCCTGTTTACAATTTATGTCATAAATATAAGTCCCATAAACACTGGGTTTATGGGACTTTCCATATCTTATATTATCTTAGAAATTCTTAATTAGCAAACACCCTGAGCGAGCATAGCAGCTTCTAAGGTGTCCGCAGATTTACCGGGCTTTTGAGGTCGCTTGTATATCACATGTATAGAGTGATTATCGGACAATTTCGATTAGTGTACAAAATTTCCTTTATTACTTAAAGAGTCACTCTTGCATCTTTAGTTAGAAATACCTTCCATCTAAACATATATAAATTTATAATTCCTCCAAAATGCTGGATACTTTTTTCTTTCTTGAAATATTACCGTCTTCACATTCTTCAAGGATATGCATTGCATATAGTATTTGTTTCTCAAACCATTTCAAGCACTCAAGTAATTCTTGCTCTGATACAATCTTTAACACGTCTTCAAAAGACATAGAAAATCTTCTTAACTTCCTTACTTTTTCTCCTTCTTTTTCTATCATATATCTTTCAATTTTTTCGTATATCTCTTTTTCCTTTTCTTGCGTAGACTTCTCATATGGATATTCATTTAATCGATTATTTAGCATTAAACCATAACATAAATATTGATTAGAAATTGTAAGAGAGACATTATAACTAACAGAATTGTTTACAGTTCTTTTTCCTACTTGAAGCCCTTCAAACAATTCATTTAACAGCTCTAATGAGAATCCTTTTTCAAGATATAATTTTTTTACCTCACTTAATATTGGACATAGTACTATCTTATTTACCTTTTCACTCTGCAAATCAAAAAGCATCTGAAAGTATGAATCTGAAAATATGGAATCTGATTCTTTTATCCAATTAGACAACAATTTTGCCTGTATATCATCAGTCAATTTACACGTATACCATGCTGCAAAATATTCCTGAAAAGATCTATGCGAAAAACGATAGACCAATCCTTCTTTAACCAACATACAAACAGACATTGTTAAATCTTCTTGAAAATCCTCAATTGAAAATTTTATTCTACTTAATTTATCCTTCGCCTGTTGTAAATAATAGCGTAATCTACCTTCTGTAAATTCAAATTCACCATTAAAATAAGATTTAAAACACAAATAAGCAAAAACATGTTTAAAATCTTCACAACCCAAACCACTGCGTATATCTCTAACATACGAATCTTTTGTAGCATCATGTACATTAAATAATGTCACAAATGCTTCTTCGTAAAAATCATTCAATCGTTCAGGTATAGATGCATGTTTTTGAAATGTCAATAACATTATATTTAGCAATAATGGATTTGAAGCAAATGATTTATAATCATCATATAAGTGGTTATCTAATTCTTTATAAAAAATCTCCTTTGCTTTTTCATCAAAATCAATTTTTTTAATTAAGCTAAGTGCCTGTTGTTTATTCAGGGCAAGTGTTTCCACTTCACAAAAATCATTCCAACCTATAAAATCCTCTGATGGCCGGGATGAAAGATAAAATTTGTTATTATTATATTTTTCAGCCAATGACTTTATTTCACTTGTAATTTTATCTAATTTGTCCCTATTAACTTCATCATATCCATCTAAAAATATAATATATCCGCCTTCCTTCATACTATATTCAAAATAATCTTCGCTCAATTCAAATCCATTGTCACAAAGATTTTTATATATACTTTGATACAAAGAAATATCTTTAAGCTCCAATATATTAAAGCTTCTCAATTCAATTAAAACTGGAATATAACCTGTTTCTACTATGGTATTTAAAAATAAGTGCTTAAAAAGAATTGACTTTCCTACACCACCCGTTCCTGTAACAATTATTTTATTTCCTAATTCAAACAGATTTGTTATTTTTTCAGTACTATAAGTTTTTCCATTAAACAGCACACCTATGCACTCATAAAAAGAATATAAATCCTTGGGGGCTCTACGATATATAATGGTTTTAATTTTGCTATTTTTATGACTCGTATTTTGCAAATAACTTTCATAGGCTGTCTGATAGCGTATGGCCTCTCTCGCATCCAAATCTTTAAATATTTTTTTAACTTTTTCCCATGCTCCTTTTATAGAATCTTCTATGAGATTCGTTGCTACCTGTGTAAGTACTTCTTGTTTATTAATCATGTCCATCATATCACTGCTCCTTATCTTTAGTCTGTTTATCATTTTCAAATATCTTCGTAATATCCTGATACTGATTCACCACCCGGTAAATCTCCACATACTCTTTTCCAAACTTATACAGCACAACATAATTCCCGCAAATCACATATTTATAATCCGTCCGAAAGCTGACTCTCTTAGTAAGATCAGCTCCCATATACGGAAATTGCTGTATATTCTCAATTCGAGCATATATCTCCTGAATGGTCTTTACCGCCATTTCTTCATTGTCTTCCGCAATATACTCTTTAATGTTCTTCAAGTCCTCTGCCACAATAGGGTTAATCCGCAATTTCATCATAGTCTATACCCCGACAGATTTCTTCAGTTCATCCAAACTCATCCAAGCACTTTCATCCTTAACTGCTTCTTCTGCTTCCTGAAGCTTCATCAACAGCTTTTTCTCCGCCTTTTCACGCTCATAGTCTGCAATATCCATAACCACAAACTTGCCTCTGCCATTTTTGGTCAAAAACACAGGTTCTCCAACCTGACAATTTTTCAGTACTTCATTATAATTTCTTAAATCTGATACAGGTAATATATTTGGCATAAAATCCACTTCCTCTCTTAGATATCGTTTCTTTATTTACATATATTATACGAAACAGAGCCGTAAAATTCAACGTAGAATTCTACAGCTCTTAAAAATTTCAATCAGACACCTTTCGAACCTGGTCGAACCTTTGACACTTTCATTTCATCTTATCATAAAACAATATTTCACATCTGTATAAGCCAATTATTTTTATGCAAATTGTTTTGTCTTATAACATACCAATCCTTTTACCAAACACCCTATAGCAAAACAAACATTTATTCCCAATACAATATACCATATCTCATATATATCGTTTACAATTCCCGTCATGACAAGAAAAATCGGCATAGAATCTACTATAAGCCAAATGATTCCCCCGAAAAACATCCTTATCAATACAGGAAGTCCCCAACATACAGCCGCAATAATTACTGCGCCAAAAGAGCTATCCTGATATGCAGAAACGCATAGTGTAATGGTGCATAACGATAAAAGCGCCTGAAAAGCTAATCCTAATAAAATGCCAAGATATTTCAAAAATAATACAGGTTGAAGCATATGTTGAGAAAGCACCATCCAGGATATATTTTCAAATCCCTTCAAACCATATATCATCCAGCATAAGACTAAATTGACTAACACAAACCACATAAAAATGAAAATAGTGAATGTCATAGAAGCCAAAATTTTTGCAGGAACATCTTTTCTTCTTCCTTCTTCCGTGCTAAAAATTAATGGCAGCATTTTCGTCTGGCTTTCCTCTGCGAAGACGGTCGACACTCCACAAATAATCAATATGCTTCCTAAAATCAATCCAAACTGAAGCATTTCAGCGAATACCTTCCATCCCGTTGTATATGCCAAATAAGGTGTTTTCCCAATTTCATCATAAGCTTTTCCCAACTCTGTTTCCCCCAGAAAATACCTCTCCGTTGGAAGTACACCATTTTCCCATGCACCATTGGTAAAATATCTTGTAACAAAATCATTTAAAAAGTTTCCATCTCTCCACCCTGGCATATTTTCCTCAAATTTTGTAGGTAAACCATATTTTTCAATTATTTGATTCACTTTTACATCCGTCAAATCACCTTCAAATTCTTCCGTAATCTTCCGATTCATCTGCACTGCTTCATAACCGGAATAAAACTTTCCATCTACTGTCGATATTTCTCCACCGACCTCTGCAAACCAAAAATATAGAAACAGCAATCCTGTCGCAGCCAACATTCCTATTTTAAATATTTTATTTTGAAAAAGTTTAAAAAGCTCCATCTTATAAAGTCGCATTTTTTTCTCCCCCTGTTATTTGTGTATGATAAAGATATGCATCTTCCAGTGTACTTTCCACATTTTCTGCACCTGCTACTGGCTGTCTTTCTGAAACAATTCTTAGTTCAACATTTTCTCCACTACTTCTCATATTGCTTACAATGAAGCTACTGGTTATCTGCCCTGCTTCTTTTTCAGAAACAATACACTTCCAAACACATCCTTCCACTTTGTCAGTAATCTCTTTCTCCGTTCCTTCTTGAATCAGTTCTCCATTCTTCATAATCAAAATACGGTCTGCAATATAATCTATATCAGATACAATATGTGTAGACAGTAAAACCATCCTATTTTTTCCAAGTGAACTAATCACATTGCGAAAGCGTACTCTCTCCTTTGGATCAAGCCCTGCTGTAGGTTCATCTAAAATCAAAATTTCAGGATTATTCAGAAGTGCCTGTGCAATTCCTATTCTTCGTATCATACCTCCTGAAAAAGTCTTCAGCTTTTTCTTTTTCACATTTTTCAACTCTACCATATCTAAAAGTTCGTCAATACGACTATCGGCATAATCTTCCGGAAGTGCTTTCAATGCCGCCATATATCGCAGGAAACGTTCCGCAGTAAAATCACCATAATATCCAAAATCTTGTGGTAAATAGCCCAATAACCTACGATACTCTGCTCCCATACTGGCTATCTCAATATTATCACAATAAATACTTCCCACCGTTGGCTGCAAAACACCACAAATCAATCTCATTAATGTTGTTTTTCCCGCACCATTTTCTCCCAACAGTCCATACACACCATTTGTAAATGTATAATTGAATTTTCTAACTGCTTCTTTATCCTTGTATCTTTTTTGTACATCCATCAACTTTAATTCGTGCATAATACTTCTCCTTTTTCCATTTTACTAAGCAATTTTTTTATCTGCATTACAAATAAAAGTCCCGACACAAGAAAAGCTACTGCCCATATCCAAAGAGTTGTTGCAAAAAGTGCTCCCGGAATCGAACCTATTGCTCCATAACTTATTGATAAAAAGATGGCACTCATGCCAAATAAAGATGAATTCTTTCCTCTTGTTTCCATTGATAAAATCCTTAATGCAGTTATGCTTGATACTAGATATGGAGTTAAAATATACAGCCCCACCTGTAATAATCCAACGCTCCAATAATAGTTCAAATAGCCAGCTATCAAAAACAATATCATAACATTTATCATCCCCGACAACACCATCCATGCAGCAACACACTGCTTTGTATTGAAATAACAGCTTTCACCTAACTCTGCCATTTTTCCAAAGAACAATTTATCAATTACACAAATAGCAGTTATACTAAGAATACCTGCTCCAACCATACATACAATAATCATCTCATTTTGATTCAATCCAGTATATTGCAATGCTGTAATTGAAATAATTCCCAGACAGATAAGAACACCATAAACAACAAAAAACAATTTATCCATATACCAAAATTGATGAAACAAAATATTTTTTGTAGACATCATTGGCATTCTCTGTTTTTCCATTTCCGCCATCATCGCATGATAAGTCTTTTGTTTTCTTATTTCATCAACATGAACCTGCTCATCTGCCTTTGCAAAAAAAGTCTTTATTTCGCTATCTCTCATAATCATTCTCCATTAACTTTTTTAACTGATTTACACCCAATCGAAATCTTGACTTTGTAGTCGAAATACTGCACCCCATAATCTTTGCAATATCTTTAAATTTCATTTCTTCATAAATACGCAGAATAATAACTTCCCTCGTATCCTGCGAAAGTTTCTTTAATAAATTTCTCAGATAAACGGCATCCTCCGCTTCGATCAGCATATCTTTATTATTTGGAATTTTATCAATCTCCTGCCATTCGATGGCTGTTACTTTTTCTTTCTTATCCCGGAAATAATTAAAACATATATTTCTTGCAATCGTCAGGAGATAGCCTTTAAGATTATGATGTTTATAGGAAGTTCCATATTTCATAAATTTCAAAAAAGTTTCCTGAGCAATGTCGTAGGCATCATCCTCTGTTTGAACCATATATAGACAAAAGCGATAAATATCTGCATAATATCGTTCAATAATAATACCGACTGCTTCCTTATTTCCGCTATGTACTTTTTGAATCAATTCACTGTCTTTCATAGCGTTTTCTCCAATCATAAAACGTCTTGCATTTTATATAACCACTACAAAGTAAAAAAAGTTCACTATAAAATTGTTTTTTTATATTTTTTCCATTCATTCTCAAATACCTACAATAGTTCGCTTCATTTTCCTTCCTGTAATTTATTATATAACTATTTTCCGCATCTGCGTTTATATTATGTTCAAACCAGATGCGACTGGAAATGTCTTATCCATGCATAAAGAAAAGTCCCATAAACACTGGGTTTATGGGACTTTCCATATCTTATATTATCTTAGAAATTCTAAATTAGCAAACACCCTGAGCTAACATAGCATCAGCAACTTTTTCGAAGCCGGCAATGTTTGCACCTGCAACATAGTTTCCTTCCTGTCCATAACGTTTTGCAGCGTCATCGATATTGTGGTAGATATTTACCATGATGCCCTTTAATTTTGCATCTACTTCTTCGAAGGTCCAGCTTAAACGCTCAGAGTTCTGAGACATTTCCAGTGCGGATGTAGCAACACCACCTGCGTTTGCAGCTTTACCCGGAACAAATAATACCTTGTTGTCCTGAAGATATTTGGTAGCTTCTTCGGTTGTCGGCATGTTTGCGCCTTCGCATACAGCCATGCATCCGTTTGCAACGAGCTGTTTTGCGTCTTCAAGGTGAAGCTCGTTCTGTGTTGCGCACGGAAGAGCAACATCGCATTTTACGCTCCATACGCCACGGCCTTCATGATACTGTGCGCTTGGTCTTGCAACTGCGTATTCGGTAAGTCTTGCTCTCTTTACTTCTTTTACTTCTTTTAATAATGCAACGTCGATTCCTTCCGGATCATAGATCCAGCCTGTAGAATCTGAGCAGGTAACCGGCTTTCCGCCTAACTGCTGTGCTTTCTGGATCGCATAGATCGCAACATTACCGGCACCGGAAACAGCGATGGTCTTTCCAGCGATGTCTGTGCCATGGCATTTTAATAATTCTTCTGTCATGTATAAAAGTCCGTATCCGGTTGCTTCGGTACGAGCGAGGGATCCACCGTAGCTTAATCCCTTTCCGGTCAGAACACCTTCATACATTCCACGGATTCTCTTGTACTGTCCGAACATGTAGCCGATCTCTCTTGCACCTGTTCCGATATCTCCGGCAGGAACGTCAACGTCTGCTCCGATATATTTGCATAATTCTGTCATAAAGCTCTGGCAGAATGCCATTACTTCACGGTCAGATTTTCCCTTCGGATCGAAGTCAGAACCACCTTTACCACCACCGATCGGAAGTCCGGTCAGGGAGTTTTTAAAGATCTGCTCAAATCCAAGGAATTTAATGATACCAATATTTACAGATGGATGAAGTCTTAAACCTCCTTTGTACGGTCCAATGGAGTTGTTGAACTGTACACGGTATCCGGTGTTCACCTGAACCTGTCCCTTGTCATCTACCCACGGCACACGGAACTTGAACTGTCTGTCCGGCTCTGTCAGTCTCTCTAACAATGCTTCCTTGCGGTATTTCTCCTCATTTGCTTCAATTACCGGTCTTAAAGATTCCAGTACTTCATCAACAGCCTGAAGGAATTCCGGTTCAGACGCATTTTTTGTTTTTACTCTCTCGAGCACTTCATCAACGTAGCTCATATTTTCTAATCTCCTTTATGTAATTTTGATTTATATACATCAACATTTTTATTTTATTAGTTTTTTTTCGAAATAGCAACTGCTTTTCTACCAGTTTTTGTTTGTTTTTTCTGATTTTTTTTATTATTTCTTTCTTCTTTGTCAGCATTATTCCATATGATTATGTTGGTAAAAACTTCAGTTTATAATAATCATTCTCAGTCTTCGATGATCCGTCCCTTCACTGCATTTGGCGCGATCATTTTTTCATAGGCATACTGCCACAGTTCTTCGGATCCTTCCGCCGTCTTTTTGTTTCTTCCAAGGATCTGGGAAAGATGCACTCCATGTTCCAGCCATGCCTTTCCGTCTGTGGCATCGTTTAACATGACCGGCTGGATGTTGTCCATCGTATGGGCAAAGTTCGCCTCCGGCGTCTCATATGCCTCAAACTCTTCCCACAGCGCCATCAGTTTTTCGCCCTGTTCTTCCGGAAGCAAACCGAAAATGCGTTTTGCCGCTTTTTCCTCCCTCTCGCGCTGCGTCTTTTTTCCCTCTTCATCATAAGCATAGGTGTCACCCGCATCGATTTCGACCAGATCATGGATCAAAAGCATCATAACGGTCTTTAAAACATCTATTTTTTCATTGGCATACTCCGCGAGCAACACGGTCATGATCGCCATATGCCATGCATGTTCCGCATCGTTTTCTTTCCGCTCGCCATCGGTGAGATAGGTCTGTCTTCCGATAAATTTTTCTTTGTCGATCTCCCGAAAAAAATCAAACTGTTTCTCTAATCTCTTATTGTCCATCTTTTCTCCCTCGCCTGATTATCACTCATCCTATTTTCTGCCGGACATAAGCTTCATATACTGCTTTCCAGTCATACTCCGGCTCAAACGCCCTCTGACCTGCCTTCCTCATAACTCTGCTGCCCCAGCTGACGCAGGGTCTCTTCCTCATCATATTCAAAGATACACATCTCTATGGCCTCCTCCCTGTATTTTAACAGGAAATCCCGCAGGATTCCTTCCCTGATGCAGGTATCCACCGTATGTTTCACCGCTTCTTCCCGTCCCATGCTTTTATATATTTATCTTAGCACACGCCGATTATTGGGACAAATTAAATTATTATAAATAATTCCTCAAAGACCGACAAAATGAGCGGTCTGCATCAACTCAGGCCGCTCATCTTGCTTCATTATTGTATTGTATATTGTAAAATTATTACCACAACTCACACGACACGTTTTCTTTAGGAAAACATATCGTTCATCAACTCTCCGATCTTATAATTGATCCGGAAAGAATCCTTTAATTTACCGAGTACGTCGATGAGGAAACGGATCTCCTCCTCGGAAAGTCCCTGTGTCACCCGCTCGATCAATATCTTATGAAAATTTTCATGGTGATGATAAGCGCGCACCCCTTTGTCTGTGAGGGAAATCTGCACGACACGTTTATCCTCTTCGCTTCGTTTTCGGTTTACATAACTCTTCTTTTCTAAACCGTTCATGGACTTTGTAAGCGTCCCGGTCGTAATGGACAACTGTCTGGCGATCTCCGTCATCTTTTTGGGCTCCCCGATCCCGATGGCTTCGATCACATGCATATCATTTGTCGTGATATCCTTGAATTCTCCGGTTATTAAGGATTTTGACTCAATCTCCATAATATCCTTCATGATCCATACCAGCAATCTGCTCAGTGTTTCTTCTCTATTGCCCATTTATCTTTCTCCTCTACCAGGTAAGTACCGCAGCGCCCCAGGTAAGTCCTCCGCCAAAGCCCGCAAGGACTATGGTATCTCCCTTCTTTATCCTTCCGCTCTTGTTCAGGTCATCCAGAAGGATCGGCACACTTGCTGCTGATATATTACCACATTTTTGGAGATTTGCGGGAAATTTTTCAATCGGCTGGCGCAGTCTTTTTGCCACCGACTCAATAATACGGATATTTGCCTGATGCAGGACGAAATGATCGACCTGATCCGGCTCGATTCCCGCCTCCCGGATTGCCCGGGAAATGACATCCGGTACGGTGCGTACCGCAAATTTATATACTGCCTGCCCATCCATATGTACATACGCCGGTACAGGTTTTGTCTGTTCCACATAAGGATTCGCGATCGGTCTGCCATCGCAGAGGAGTGCCTCGCCGCGCGCACCGTCAGAACCCTGCACAAGGCTTTTGATCCCCGCATCGCCAGGTTCTTCTTTTATCACCGCCGCTCCGGCTCCATCTCCGAACAGAACGCAGGTTGACCGGTCTTCCCAGTCCATGATCTTTGAAAGCGTTTCCGCTCCGATCACAAGCGCGTTTTTGTACTGCCCACTCTTTAAATACGCATATGCCGTATTTAACGCAAACAGAAATCCGGAACACGCGGCGCAGATATCAAATGCCACCGCGTTTACTGCTCCAAGCTCCCGCTGTACCTCGCAGGCAAGCGACGGGATCACATGATCCGGCGTGATCGTTGCCGCCAGGATCAGATCGATCTCTTCCGGTGCGAGCTTCGCCTCGGAAAGCGCGCTTTTTGCCGCCTCGGTCGAAAGAAACGTTGTTGTCTCCTCCGTGACCAGATGACGGGTCTCTATCCCGGTTCTGCTCCTGATCCATTCATCGGATGTATCCATGATCCGGCTGAGATCATCATTGGAAACACAGTGCCTGGGAAGACAGCTTCCCGTTCCACATATTTTAATTGCCATATTGATTTGTCTCCTCTGTTGTTAAAAGGCGCGGAAACGTCTGTATCTTTCCTCTGCCAGTTCTTCTCCGGTCTTTCCGGATTCTCTTTCTAAAAATTCCCGGATGTTTACCTTCATATAGCGGGCAATGGAGTCCAATGCCTTGCTGTCTGCTCCGCCATATTCCGGAATAATTTTATCAACGATGTGAAGCTCATGCAAGTCATGCGCTGTGATCTTCATGACACCGGCAGCTTCTTTCGCGCGCTTGGAATCTTTCCAGAGGATCGACGCAAAACCTTCCGGCGAAAGCACGGAATAAGTCGCATTTTCCATCATCCAGACTTCATTGCCGACAGACAATGCCAGCGCGCCACCGCTTCCGCCTTCTCCGATCATCATACAGAGGATCGGTACCTTTAACGCGGACATCTCATACAGATTTCTGGCGATCGCTTCCGCCTGACCACGCTCCTCCGCTTCCATTCCACAGAACGCACCGGAAGTATTGACAAACGTGATGACCGGGCGGTTGAATTTTTCTGCCTGTTTCATCAGACGCAGTGCTTTCCGGTAGCCCTCCGGAGACGGCATACCATAGTTGTGCTTTAAGCAGTCCTTTAAGTCCTTTCCTTTCTGGACACCGATCACGGTAACCGGCTGTCCGTCAAGATAGGCAACACCGCCGAGAATTGCCGGATCATCCCCGAAATAACGGTCTCCGTGCATTTCCATAAATCCGTCAAAGATTGCCTCGATGTATTCCCCGGAAGAAATACGGCTCACTTTACGCGCCATCTCTACTTTTTCCCAGGCGTCCTTAAGCGGTGTCTTCGCCGCACGCTCACGCATCAGCTCGCTCGGAGCCGCGGAAAGCTGTTCGTTCTTTTCGAGATTGACAAAGCCCTCTCTTTTATGATGCAGCTTTAAAATATCGTATAAGGTTTTCTTTAAGTCTTTTCTTTCTACGATGCGGTCCACAAAACCATGCTCCACCTGAAACTCCGAACGCTGGAATCCCGCCGGAAGTTTCTGTCCGATGGTCTGCTCGATCACACGCGGTCCGGCAAAACCGATCAGTGCTTTCGGCTCTGCTAAAATGATATCCCCAAGCATCGCAAAGCTGGCAGTCATACCGCCGGTGGTCGGATCCGTTAAGACCGGCATATACAAAAGTCCGGCTTTTGAATGTTTCTTTAACGCTGCGGATGTCTTTGCCATCTGCATCAAAGATACGATACCTTCCTGCATTCTGGCACCACCGGAACAGCAGAATAAGATGACCGGAAGTTTTTCTTCCGTCGCACGCTCTACTGCCGCCGCAATTTTTTCTCCAACTACATGACCCATGCTTCCCATTAAAAATCTGGCATCTACCACACCAAGCACCGTATCCTCCCCGTAGATCTGTGCTTTTCCGATGACAACGCCTTCTTTTAAGCCCGTTTTTTCCTGCACTGCGTGCAGTTTTTCCTCATATCCCGGGAATCCGAGCGGATTTCCACCTTCAATGTCGTCAAACCAGGAGGTAAAGCTTCCGGTATCCGCCACCATTTTGATACGGTTTTTGGCATTGACACGGAAATACCCGCCGCATTCCGGGCATACATAGAGCCGTCTGATTGCTTCCGCGCGGTCTACCTTTTTCCCGCACGCCTTACAGTCTACGGTTTCCGGCTTTGCTTCCTGTTTTAATTCTGCTTTGATTTCCTTTTTCTGTCTGATTTTTCCTAACAAACTCTCCATTTTATTCTCCACTAATTGCAAATACCAATTCTGCCGAAGCGGCAAGTTTTCCATCGACGTAAGCCGCCGCCTTTCCGACACCGATTGGTCCTTTTCGTTTTATGATCTCAGTTTCCAGTGTAAGCACATCTCCAGGAACCACTTTCTTTTTGAACTTTGCCTGGTTGATGCCCGCAAAATACGCGGTCTTTCCCCTGTTTTCCTCTTCACTTAAAATCGCGACCGCTCCGGTCTGTGCAAGTGCTTCGATAATGAGCACGCCCGGCATCACCGGTTCCCCAGGAAAATGCCCTGCGAAAAACGGCTCATTGTAGCTGACACATTTTTTTCCGACCGCACGCGTTCCGATCTCAAGTTCTTCGATCGTATCGATCAGAAGAAATGGCTGTCTGTGCGGAATGATTTCCATAATCTGCTTTGTTGTCAATACGGACATATGGATGCTTCCTTTCTCTATCTAAAACCTTCTCCCAAACTTCCTACTGATATTTCTTTAACAAAATACTGGAGTTATGACCGCCAAATCCGAGGGAATTGCTGAGTGCGTAAGTAAAATCTTCCTCGTATGGCTCTTTGCAGTAATCCAGATCGATCTCCTCATCCGGTGTCGTATAACCAACCGTTTTGTGGATGTAACCTTCCTCTAACTCTTTTACGCAGGTAACAAATTCCAGCGCACCTGCTGCCCCAAGCAGATGTCCAACCATGGATTTTGTGGAATTGATATGGATGTCCTTTGCGTGTTCCCCAAACGCCTTTTTGATCGCGCGTGTCTCGAACAGATCGTTGTGATGTGTTCCGGTTCCGTGCGCATTTATATAAGTAATTTCTTCTTTCGCGATCCCTGCGTCAGCAACCGCGTTTTCCATTGCCTTTGCAGCGCCGGATCCGTCTTCTTCCGGAGAAGTGATGTGATATGCGTCACTGCTGCATCCGTAACCTACCACTTCCGCGTAGATCTTTGCTCCTCTTTTCTTTGCATGCTCGAGTTCCTCTAAAACAACTACTGCCGCACCTTCACCCATGACAAAACCGCTGCGGTTCTTATCAAACGGAAGTGAGCATTTTGTCTTATCGGTCTCTGTGGATAATGCGGTCAGCGCTGTAAATCCCGCAATTCCGATCGGTGTTACAGATCCTTCCGTACCACCACTCACCATCACATCCGCGTCTCCGTACTGGATCGTACGGAATGCTTCTCCGATGGAGTTTGTTCCGGTCGCGCACGCCGTTACCACATTTAAGCTCTTTCCTTTGAGTCCGAACTGAATGGAAACATTTCCTGCTGCCATGTTGGAGATCATCATCGGAACTAAAAGCGGATTTACTCTGGATGGTCCTTTTTCAAGCAGTTTTTTGTATTCCCGCTCGATTGCCTGCAAACTTCCGACACCGGAGCCGATCGCGCAGCCCACGCGGTACGGATCTTCCTTTTCCATATCAAGCCCTGCGTCTTCGATCGCTTCCTTTGTCGCAGCCACTGCATACTGGGAAAACGGCTCCATACGCTTTGCGGAACGGAAATCCATAAACTCCTTCGGATCAAATCCTTTTACTTCTGCCGCAAGCTTGCATTTGTAATCTGTCGTGTCAAAATGTGTGATCTCGTCAAAACCGATCTTTCCTTCTTTGACGCCAGCCCAAAACTCCTCTATATTCAAACCGATCGGGGTGATCGCACCCATGCCGGTCACTACTACTCTTCTGCTCATAAAAACTTCCTTTCCTTCCTGCTATTCTGCTCCATTACATCGACATTCCGCCGTCTACCGCAAGCACCTGTCCCGTGATATACGCCGCATCATCGGATGCTAAAAATGCCACTGCCTTCGCGATATCTTCCGGCGCCCCGATATGTCCGAGCGGCACGCGCTCCTTTAAGGACTCCTTCACGCCGTCGCTTAAAACTTCGGTCATATCTGTGGCGATCACACCCGGTGCGATCGCGTTTGCCGTGATGCCACGGGATGCCAGTTCTCGCGCAACGCTCTTGGTCAGTCCTATCACGCCCGCTTTTGACGCGCTGTAATTCGCCTGCCCCGCATTGCCAAGGATCCCGGAAACGGAAGAAATATTGATGATCCTGCCGCTTCTCTGCTTTAAGAACTGACGGGAAAGATGTTTGATCGTATGAAACGTTCCCTTTAAGTTCGTGTCAATGACATCTGAAAATTCCTGTTCCGACATCTTCATGAGCAGATTGTCTCTTGTGATGCCCGCATTGTTGACAAGGATGTCGATATGTCCGTACTCTTTGATGAGCGCCTTTATCATTTCCCCACACGCCGCATCATCGGAGACATTGCATCCATAGGAAACCGCTTCGCCGCCGTTTTTTCTGATCTCTGCGACTGTCTCCTCCGCTTTCTCCTTCGAGCCGTTATAATTCACGATAACAAATGCCCCCCGCTTTGCCAACTCTAAGGCGATCGCTCTTCCGATCCCCCGGGATGCTCCGGTGACCAGCGCATTTTTACTGCTCAACATAGGCTTTAAAGTCCTCCATTTTATCGATGTTACAGGTCTTCACGTTACGGTCGATCTTTTTCATGAAACCGGAGAGTGTATGTCCCGGCCCGATCTCTACAAATTCATCACAGCCGTCCGCGATCAGGCGCTCGATCGTCTGCTGCCAGCGTACGGAGGAGGATACCTGTTTTTCCAGCAGAGGTTTTACCTCATTTTTATCCTTCACATAATCTGCTGTCACATTTGCAAGGTACGGAACCGCAATGTCATTTACCGTGACATCCTTTAACTCTGCTCCAAGCTTTTCCCCTGCTCCGGAAAGAAGCGCGGAATGGAACGGTCCGCTTACTTTAAGCGGCACGACACGCTTTGCGCCGGCTTCTTTTAACTTCTCGCCAGCCGCGTCCACCGCTTCTTTCTCTCCGGTGATCACGATCTGTCCCGGGCAGTTATAGTTTGCGATGGAAACGATCCCTTCGGTCTCCTCACAGATCTTTTCGATCGTCTCTGCGTCCAGCGCAAGTACCGCAGACATTGCCCCGCCGGTCGGATATGCCTCCTGCATGTAGATTCCACGTTTTCTTACCACACGAAACGCATCTTCCATGGAAAGCGCTCCGGACGCGATCAGCGCTCCGTACTCACCAAGGCTTAATCCCGCTGTCACATCACAGGTCTTACCTGCCTCTTTCAACGCGGTATACAATGCCGCTTCCGTAGCAAGCATGGCGATCTGTGTATACTCTGTAATATTTAATCTGTCATTTTCCTCGAAACACAATGCCGCCACATCCAGCCCGGATGCTTTGGATGCCAGTTCATAAACTTCTTTGCACGCCGGGATCGTGTCGTAAAACTCTTTTCCCATGCCCACATACTGCGCACCCTGTCCCGGAAACATAAATACTGTTTTTCCCATTTTATCTACTCCTTGCCATTATGCCTTGGCGCCAAGTAACGCTTCGGCCTCCTTCATCATACCTTCGATAATCTCCTTACAGGTCTTTTCCTCATGGATCAGACCTGCGATCTGACCTGCCATGACACTTCCGTTCACGACATCTCCTTCCATCACTGCCTTGCGCAGGGAACCGAGGGTCAGAAGCTCAAGTTCCTCAAAAGAAGCTCCCTCTTCTTCTTTTTTCAGATATTCTCTGGTCATCTTGTTGCGCAGTACACGGATCGGATGTCCGGTGGAAGCTCCGGTGACTTCCGAATCAATATCTCTCGCCTTGATCACGCGCTGCTTGTAGTTTTCATGTACAATAGATTCTTTCGCGACAACAAACGCGGTTCCCATCTGGACTGCTTCCGCGCCGAGCATGCGGGCTGCCGCAAATCCTCTGCCATCCGCGATACCACCTGCCGCAACGACCGGAATATTTACCGCATCAACAACCTGCGGCACTAATGTCATTGTGGTCTGTGCCCCGATATGTCCGCCGGATTCCATGCCTTCCGCGACGATCGCATCCGCGCCGGCGCGCTCCATCATCTTTGCCATGGCAACGCTCGCAACGACCGGAATGACTTTCACGCCGTTGTCTTTCCACAGCTTCATGAATTTTGCCGGGTTTCCGGCGCCGGTCGTAACGACCTTCACGCCTTCCTCCACAACGATCTTTGCCACTTCCTCCGCATTCGGGTTTAACAGCATGACATTGACGCCAAACGGCTTATCCGTCAGTTCCTTCGCCTTGCGGATCTCTTCTCTTACGACTTCCGGCGGAGCACTTGCCGCGCCGATCAGTCCAAGTCCACCGGCATTCGCAACGGCTGCCGCGAGTTTATGTTCTGCCACCCACGCCATACCGCCCTGAATGACCGGATATTCGATTCCAAGAAGTTCTGTCACTCTTGTTTTCATTTTTTATTCCTCAACACCGTGCTCTTTTAAGTAATTTACAACATCACCAACGGTTGCGATCTTCTCTAAATCTTCAGACGGGATCTCAACACCGAATTCTTCTTCCAGAGACATTACCAGTTCAAATAAGTCCAGGGAATCTGCTCCAAGATCATCCTTGAAGTTGGATTTTTCTGTGATTTCAACGTCCTCTAAGTTTAACTGCTCTCTGATCACTGCTGCTAATTTTTCTAACATAATATGTATTCTCCTTTTTTGTTATCTTTCTCTTTCTTTTTTTGCATTTGTTTGCTTTTCAAATATTTTGATTGTCAAACTATTTGCTTATCAAACTATATGTCATTTATGCCGATCTGTCAACTTAATTTTTGAAATATTTTCCAACACACCTTTAAAACCTTACGAAAAAAGCGGGCGAAAAACCGCTCTTTACTTGACGTTCCACCAAAAAGATGCTATTGTAGTTACTGCTAAAAATCGTATAATCTGCTGGGGGTGCTTATGCTGAGAGATATCAAGATATCGACCCTTAATACTTGAACCGGATAATACCGGCGTAAGGAAGCAAACAGATCTCCTCCCTGGCAAATTACATGAATACATACCAAGGAGGCTTTTTTATGAATAACTTTTTTGCTGCCCCGACCGATGTCTGGGGCGACGACGCGGTAAAACTGACGACCGTTGGTCTGATTCTGGTCATCGCGGTTATCGCTGTTTTACTGATCGCATCTTTATTAATGCGTAAAACCGAAAAACGGACGGCACGGATCACGACCAAGCAGCTTGTATGCTCTGCCGCCGCTATGGCGCTTGCGATCGTCACCTCGATGATCAAACTGTTTGATCTGCCGATGGGCGGTTCTGTTACACTGCTTTCCATGCTTTTTATCGTACTGATCGGCTACTGGTACGGCCCGAAAGTCGGCATTACCGCCGCAGTTGCCTACGGTCTGCTCCAATTCGTCTTAGAACCGATCTTTTACACGATCCCGCAGATGCTTGTGGATTATCCGTTAGCCTTTGGCGCGCTCGGTATCTCCGGTTTCTTCTATAAAAAGAAACACGGTCTGATCCTCGGCTATATCGCAGGTGTACTCGGCAGATATTTCTTTGCTTTCCTGTCCGGTCTTATTTTCTTCGGCGCTTACGCCGCAGACTATAACATGAGCGCTCCGGTCTACTCACTGGTTTACAACGGCGCTTATCTTTTGACCGAAGGCGGTATCACACTGATCATCATTGCGATCCCACCGGTTCAGAACGCGCTTGCCCGTGTAAAACGGATGGTACTGGAATAATAAATGAATAAATGCTTCGCTTTTAAACATAGAAATACCCTCGTTACTGTTTTGTCAGTAACAAGGGTATTTCTTCTTTTTACTTCTCTCCTACAATGCTTCTTCTCCCGTCTCACCGGTACGGATTTTCACTGCATTTTCAATATCTTTCACAAAGATCTTTCCGTCGCCGAAGCTTCCGGTATTTAACTCCAAAAGCACCTTCTTTATGATCCCATCTACCATGTCATCCGTCACAACCGTTCGGACACTCAATTTCGGAAGCAGATTTACTCCGATATTGTCATCTCTGGTATAAACCTGTTTTACACCTTTTTGTCTGCCGTAGCCAAAAATTGTGGAGATCATAACGCCTCCGGCGCCTTCACTGTCCAGGATCCGTTTTAAATTTTCCAGCTTTTCCGGCTTTATGATAATCTCTAACTCTTTCATCATACATCCACTCCCCTCTCTAAAATTCTTTTTCACCATCCGGTGTCTTCATCCATACCTTTTCTTTCGGCCATTTGATGAAGATCATGTATAACCACAGCAGTGCGCCTACACCGATATAACCGATAAATCCGATCCATGTCGTACGTTTGATACCGATCGTACAGAAGAACGCGATGACCGCCATAATGATCAGGGACGCGATTTTTAACGCTTTCGCGCATTTATATGGTCTTTCCCACTCCGGATGCTTCTTATCTGCCACCAGAGAAGAAATGGATGTGATCACATAACACAGCGCGCATGCAAATGCCATCAGATCAAAAAATGCGGTAATGGACTGCATTGCGATAAAACCGATGCTGACAAGAAGTATCAGGATATTTGGCAATATCGGCTGATTGTACTTATTCGTATAAGAAAACTGTTTTGGAAGGAAATTCTGACGTCCCATCGCAAAGATCATACGGACACCTGAATACCAGAAGCCCAGCACAGAGGTTCCGATCGGGAATACAACACCGACAATACCCATAACCAAAACGAACCATGCGATTTTATCACCGAAACATGTCTTTAACGCATTAAATGTGATGAACGGGGAACAGTCTCCGTTGTTGGTCATTTCGCCCCATGGCATAACACCTGCCATACAGAAATAAAAGATCGTATAAATAGCGCCACAGGTAAGTACCGAACCAAGAATTGCCTTTTTCTGGTCTTTGATCGGGAAATCTCCTTCCTCGACCATCGCCGGCACTGTCTCAAAACCAAAATACGGTGTGATCATAAAGGAACAGCCGACGATCCAGGCTACTCCGGTAGAAGCAAAGCTTCCGCCGTACTGTTTCATATTACTGCTGGTAAAAAAGTCTGTGAAATTGGAAATGCTCCAGTGTCCGCTGCATAAAAACATGACGGAGCAGATCAAAATACCCGCGATTCCGGCAAACAGCATAAAGGACTGTACTTTTCCGGCTACCACATTTTTATACATACTGAGCACGCACCATGCGCATAAGACCAAAGCTCCTACAATGACTGCTTTTGTTCCTACCAGATTCAGATGAAACTGATAATTCAGCCAGTCTATGATTCCGAGCACTCCGGCTGCCGGCACCGCAATCCAGGCACACATGATAAGCCACGCCGACCAAAAACCGGCATGCTTGTTTAAGCCTACCGTATTAAAGACCAGACAGGAACCCGTACTTGGCAGCATTGTCGAATACTCTGCATAGACAAATGCCGTAGGCAGAACTGCAAGCGTCATAAGCGCAAACGCAAGGAAGGTCGCCGGTCCTGTGTAGGACATAAAAATTCCATCCCAGTAACACATAAAGGTAAAAATTGCACCTGTCGCCATTGCGTAAACATAAACGAGTTTCATCGATTTGGACAATACGCCCGCTTTCTTTTCTGTCATAACAACATCACTCATAAACATTCCTCCTTTTATGTTTTATCCCCCTGCTACCCAAACAACCGCAAATAACGTTCTGCCAGCTCGATCGTCCCGTCCATCCAGCCAACACTGAGTTCTGCCACCGGACCGGATTCCTTATGACTTGCCAGCCATGCGGTCAGCTGAAGCCGCCGCAGCATGATAAAGGTATCTATTTCTTCAAAATCGGTATCTGTAAACGGCAGTACTTTACGATAACCATCCAGCCATGCATTTACTAATTTTGGCACGATTGGCTTTTCTTCCATAAAACTGAGCGCAGACGCCAGATCATGCAGATGCCAGCCAAACCCACAGTCATCAAAATCAATGACCTTTATCTGATCTCCTTCTAACAGCAGATTGGCAAGCCGCAGATCCGCATGGATCAATCCGTAATTATTTTCTGTCTTGCCATATCGCTGCAAACGTTTTTTTATGATGACCGCAACTTCTTCCAGCATTCTCTGCGCTTTCGGTGTCATATCCGGAAAATCCTGCCATCTTCCCCATGCCGCATGATCACCGATGATCGTGTCATAGTTCCATTCCATCCGATCCAGCTTCGCCGTTCCGTTCCAGATTTCTGTCTGGCGGTGAAGATATGCCGTCGTCTCTCCTAGGTAAGAAAACTGCTTTACCATCTGCGCTTCATTGTTCTCATCCGGCGGATCTCCCGGAAGATACTCACAGATCACGCAGTAGTAATTCCTTCCGTCATTTCCTTTTACCACCTGAATATCTTCCCCGTTTAATCCCTTGATCGGATTTGCGACAATAAGCGGCGTATATTCATTGATCTGGTTTAACCACTTCATCTCGGAATTCAGTTCCTCCAATGTGTGATAACCCGGACGGCTGATGCGGAGCACGCCGTCCTTTTCTCCGGTTTCTTTATTTTTCACCATATAGGTCGCATTTTCAGAAAGAACGATCAACTTTGATTCATCGGTATCTTCCCATCCGTAATTTTTCAATGCGTCTGTTGCGATCTGATCAAATAATTCTGTATTTTCAAATGCCATCGCGTATCCTCCTATGCCTGTGCCAGAATATCTTCCCTTGCTTCCCTGATTCCCTTTTCCATTTTCTCAAGCAGTTCATCGCAATACTCCTTACTTGCAAGAATTCCAGGCTTAAACTGCAGTACATGCGGATCAAGCTGCGAATAGATCGCCCATACTCCGTTCTGATACAAGTGCTGCATAACCGGTATTGCGCCTTCTTTTCCCGCAAATTCCAGTCCCATGATCGTACCGCACTGGCGGATACCGGTAAAAATGTCCGGGTTTTCCTCACGGATCTTATCCAGTCCTTTTCTCAGATAATCCGAAATGAAATCAATATTTTTCTTGGTTTCCGGACGATTCAGTATCTCAAATACCTTGAGCGCGCATGCACAGCCTAACTCTGCCCCGCCGAACGTCGCCATGTGGGCGCTGCCATCCTGTGTCATCCAGTAAGATGCCTTCTCATTCAGGATCGCTGCGGAGATCGGATAAATGCCACCGGAAAATCCTTTGGAGGTCACGATAATATCCGGTGTCACTCCATATTTGGTAATTGCCCACATCTCACCGCTTCTCATAAGTCCGGTCTGTACTTCATCCGCAATGTAGAGTGTTCCGTATTTTTCGCACAATGCCTTGACCGCCGGGAGATATCCCTCCTCCGGCATCAGGAAACCATAGGTTGCCGGGATCGTCTCCAAAATGGCAGCCGCAACATCCCCGCCTTTTAATGCTTCTTCCATCGCCGCGACATCATTAAACGGCACCTTGATATACTCATCCGGTCCTTTGTCCGCCAGAAAGATCTTGGAGTAACGGTCATTTCCTGCCGCTACCGCAAGTCCGGTATGCCCATGATACGCATTCTGGATGCACACGATCTTTTTCCGTTTGGTCGCCGCCCTTGCGCATTTCAAAGCGAAATCCACGATCTCTCCGCCACTTGAGCCATAGATCACATGTTTCATACTTTCCGGTGACGCTTTGATCACCGTTTCCGCAAGCATCGCTTTCAGCGGTGACGGGAAGTGATGATTTCCGATATCCACATAATCTGTCGCTTCCTTCAGTGCCTCGATAACCTCAGGATTTCTATGTCCAAGACTGTAGGTTCCTCCATTGATATGGACATCCATCAGCTTTTTGCCATCCATATCCCAGAAATAATAGCCTTCTCTTTTTCCGATCAGAAGATCGATCTTTAAATCCAGCCATTCTTTTGTCTTTCCGCTGTTCCAGTAAGTCATCGACTTGTCAAATACTTCTTCTTTTGATAATTTAAATGCTTCTTCACAAACTGATTTTCCCATGATCTTATCTCCTTTTCTGCTATTTTTATTTTTCATTCTGGTCGTATAGTTCTGCCAGCATCTTCTGGTAAACGACCGGTGCATACCCTGTTTTTTTCCGGAATGTCTTGGCAAAATACTCTGAATTGGAATATCCAACCGTTGCCGCCACATCGTAAATCTTTAGTTTGCTGTCTCTTAAAAGTACCTTTGCGCGGTCCACCTTAACTTCCGTCATATAATCGGTAAAGCTCATTCCTGTCACTTTTTTGAAAATATGACTGACATAGCTCGGATTCAGATAAACTCCCTTTGCCACACTTTCCAGCGAAAGTTTTTCATCCACATGGACCACCACATATTTTCCAATGCGATAAACCAGCCTGTCATCGATCATCTGATATTTCACGACCATTTTGCTTGCCTCTTTAAAGCAGCGCACCCAGTCTTTCATGATCTCTTCTTTCCGCAAAAGGGAGAAACCAAACTTATAGGTAAAGTCATTTCGATATAAAAATTTCTCCAGCCACGGCTTTCGGTCGATCAGGATCTCATAGATATGATTTTTCGCTTTATCCGCGATCAGCTGACAGTTGATCGCATCCTGTTTCCAGTCTTCGTAAATCTGGTCTATGATATTTTGTATGATGAGCTCTTCCTGTCCGCCGCCCAAAAAGATATTATCAATGAGGGCATCCACTTTCATCTGAAGGTCATTGACCACATATCCAAGCCCGATCACATCATATACACGGATCAGCGAATCCTCTAACATCTTTTCATCCACCGGCTGTATCAGGTAATCAAACGCTCCCACAAGAAATATTTTTCTTACAATCTCGTAGGACTTCTCATGTCCGATCCATATGACCTTCACCCCAAGAAACAGGCTGGTGATCTCTTTTAAATGCTCTGACGCGAATCCTTCGTTTTTTTCTTCCACCAGAAGAAAAATATTGGGGCGGTGACTGTTCAGATATGTAAATATTTCATTTTTATCATGGATGATCTCTGTCAGTTCAAAATCATTTCTGACCGACCAGAACTTCATGCTTTTGATCTGTTCTGCCACATATCCGTTTTTATCGTAAATTCCAACATACTGCATTGTCCCACCACCTTTTCCCGGATCTTCTCCGGCTTACTGTCCCATGGATGTGGTTTCCGGTAACGTGCTTCCGCCATCGATTACGATCTGCGCTCCCGTAATATAACTGGATTCACTGCTTCCAAGAAACGCCGCAAGTTCTCCGATCTCGGTCGGATCCGCCAGACGTCCGAGCGGAACTGCATCCGCGATCTCCTGGATCGCACGCTTTGGATCTTCCGGATCTGACTGTTTTGCCATGCCTTCCACCAACGGTGTTAAAACATATCCGGGACAGATTGCATTCACGCGGATTTTTTTGTCCGCTACTTCCCGCGCCATCGCTTTGGTAAATCCGACCAGTGCTGCCTTTGATGTTGCGTAGGCAACCTCTCCGGGATCCGCAACCATATCTCCCGTCACAGAACTCATAATAACGATCGCCCCAGCACCCGTTTTAAACATGCTTGGGAGCACTGCCTTTGTCGTATTCCAGACGCCCTTTATATTAATATCAAAATGTTTGTCCCTGTTCTCGAACGAATCTGCGCTTAAAAAGTCTTCCAATACACAGATCCCTGCATTATTGACCAGGATATCCACCGGTCCGTAAGTTTCTTCCGCGGTACAAACCAGCTTTTCCACACTTTGGAAATCGGAAACATCTGTCTGAACGCCAATGGCTTCATATCCCTGTTTCCGTAACTCTTCTGCCAGTTCCAAAACTTTTGGGCCCCGCGCAGCCAGAACACATTTGGCGCCATATTTTGCGTATACTTTCGCGATCCCCTCACCGATGCCTTTGGACGCGCCGGTGATCACCGCTACCTTTCCTTCCAATTTTTCCATGTCATTCCCTCCTTTTCGTCTGAACCAATCGCTCTTTTCTGAAAAGAAAAAAGAGACATGCACATTTTTCAATGTTCATGCCTCTTTGCATCTCTGCTATTATCATATACGATACTCCGCCAAAAAGAAAGGTAAAATTTTTAGGTTATGCCATATTATTTTTAGCTTTACCTATATTTTCTTTAGATTGGCAATGATTATTTTTTGGTTCGTTCCCCTACATCCACGTCTTTAACCAGCCGGCAATGTCTGCCTCTGTCGCGCGGTTCAGTAACTTTTCGGAGACGAACTTCGCGGACGCGTCTACCGAAGGCGCAAGCTTCTCGACGGTTCCGGTCGTCTTTGGTCTGGAAGCCGGATCATTCATCTCTACCGTACTTCTTGCCTGCTTGTCCATCCAGTTTAAGTCTGCCTTGGTGTAAGGCACTTCCGGCCTGATCTCAAAAAGATCCGCTTCTGCCGCCTTTGCCACTTTTTCCGCAACCTTTGCGGTCACTCCGCTTGCACTGAAATATGCTACTAATGTTTTTCCCATTTTTATAATCTCTTTCTTATCCTGACTCTCTCCCGCTTTTTTACTTTTTCAGTACCCCGTAATGTTCTTCCATATATCCGCCAAATACCGCACGCTTGTAACCCATCTTTTTTAAGGTTCTCACTGCGTTCTGCGGCTTATAGCTGTAACTTCCGATGATATACAGCTCTTTTTCCTTATCCGGAATTCTTCGCAGCACGCGGTCTGCGGTCATCTTCTCAAGCGGAATGTTGATCGCTCCGGCAACATGTCCGTGGCTGTATTCCTCCTTGATCCTGCAGTCGATCAAAAGTGCGTTTTGTGATGTATGCGCCTTGTTTATGGCTTCATTTACCGTCAGTTTCTTTTTAAAAATGCTCATCCATCTTCCTCTTTCCTGTTTGTTTCTAAACAGATATTATACTATGTTTCGGGCATTTTCTTCAACTGTTTCTCACATTTTCGCCCGCAGCTTTGCATTTTTTATTTTTCACCGCGATCATCCTGCTCGTCCTCGTCGGCTCCGGGCTGTTTCGCTTCCTTGAAATCCGATCCCTGCCGTGATATGATGATTCAAAACAAAGCGGTTAGGGAGGTTCTTATGGCAATGACAGATCACACGATCCGGTATTTTTCTTCAACGACAGACCGTCCGCTCTCCTGTGATGTATGCGGACAGCTGATCAGCAGAGACGGCTTTTTGCATCAGCGCCGCACGCTTTCGATCAACGTGCTGATCCTTGTCACCGAGGGAACCTTGTACCTTACCGCAAACGGTATTCCGTATACCGTACCGCCAAATCACTATATTTTTCTCCATGAGGGCGAAGAACATTTCGGACACCGGGCTTCCACCGTCAGCCTTTCCTATTTCTGGGTGCATTTTTTCGCGGCTCCGCCGTTTCGTGCCGTTGCTGACACTTTTTCCTGCCAGGACTCCGCCTACTTTTTCCCGGAATACGGAAAGCTGGTGTCTCCGGGCAGGATTCTCTCGCTCTTTCGCCGCCTGACCGATCTGTCACTGGACGAATGTAAAAACGCGCCGCGCATGCTCGACTACACCACAAGCCTGCTGCTCATGGAACTGTCCTCCACTCCGCAGAGTTCAGACAAAAAGAATTCTTCCGGTATTCCCGCCGTCATCCCTGCCGCCTGCGACTGGATCCACGCCAATTACCGCCGCTCTTTTTTCGTGGAAGAACTGGCAGATGCCGTCGGTTATCAGGCTGATTATCTTTCCTCCCTGTTTAAACGGCACATGGGGCTCTCTCTGGTCTCCTATACCAATCGTCTGCGCATCGAGGCGTCCAAAAAGCTGCTTTCCAACTATGACCTCAGCATAAAAGAAACCGCATATTCCTGCGGTTTCCCTGATGAAAAATACTTTATGAAAGTTTTTAAAAAGTTTGAACAGTGTACGCCCACGGATTACCGCAGGCGTTACCGGTAATGCGCTACGATATCGTGTGGTATACCGTATACGATTCATCCGTCACATCATAGAGCGGTACCAGCTTTTCATTCTGTGCCTGTCCCACCGTCTGATAGGTGCTCTGCTGCCACGGGAATACATCATAGGTGTGCTCATATCTCGGCTGTATCGCATCCTCCGGTTTTCCGGTAATTTTAAGTCCGCGGTCGGCATCGCTCAGTGAAGCCAGAACGATCGGCCCTTCCAGCACTGCCGCGAGTTCCGGCGCATCCGGGAGATTTTCAAGCGTAAGTCCCGCCGGGAAATAGACCGTGATCTCATCCTCCGCCCAGTCACGCTCCAGATTCAGATACCCCTCTGTAATTTCCACGGATTCCGGTTTTTGTCCGTTTATCGTCACCTCCGGTGCGCTCTTTACCCACCGCGGCACGCGTAAGGACAGTGTAAAATGCCGGTTCGCTTTCACCGTGAATTTGAGCAGCCATCTTGACATCTGGCTCTCGTCTTTTTCATCGAAAAATGCCTGCGCGTTGTAGGATTTCATATCCACACTCTGCGAGACTGTAACGCGTTTTTCCCCTTCTCCCCAGGTCACTTCGGACGGAATATACTGACCGATCACAAGCCGGTCTTTCTCCTCCTCCGAAAAATAGCAGAGTTCCGGGTACAGCGTCTGTGCCTGCACCATCGTTCCGTAGCAGCACCAGAAATCCCTGGTCTTTGTTCCCCATTTCTTTTTCGCTCCGGCACGAAGCGGCAGAAAATACGTCGGCAGTCCGGTATGTTTGTTCTGCTGCGCCAAAAATCCGTTATAGAGATTTTTTTCGATATAATCGGTGTACTCTGCCTTTCCGGTAAAACGATACAGATAGTCCGCCAGACGCACCATATTGTAGACCGTGCAGAATTCCTGATTGCGGTCACCCAGGAAATGTCCCTGCATCTTTGGCGGCACCCAGAATTCACCCGCGTTCTGTCCGCCGGTGCAGTAGGTTCCACGCTCCGTCACCGCAAATCGGAAGAAATCCTCTGCCAACTTTTTCCATCGGTCATCCCCGGTGATCTCATACATTTTTGCCGCGCCATGCGCCCACGGGATGCTGGCGTTTGCATGGCAGTTTGTCAGCGCGTCCTTTCCTTCTTCCAGCTTGCGGAAAATGGACGGATGATCGTACGCTTTTGCCAGAGCAAGATATTTCTCCTCACCGGTCAGTTCGTAAAGCGTCGCCCATACCTCCAACATGCCGCCTTCCTCGCCGCTGTACACCGCGTGCGGATTTTTTACTTCCATATCCTTTACCCAGTCCACATACCAGTCGCTGATCCCGTCCAAGATCGCAAGTGACTGCTCGATCCCGGCGTACTGATACGCATGCATCAGTCCGAGCAGTGTCTTATGCATCACATACTGCGGCGACCAGATGTATTCTTCTCTCTCCAGCTTCTTGAAATATTTTTCCGGGATCGGTCCGATCCACTGTCCGCCGTTTAATTTCTGGCATTTTTCCAGTTCATCCACGATCTTTATGAGCTTTGCTTTTAATTCCACATCCCCTGTCGCCGCAACAAACTTTGCCGCCGCCGACATCCAGTGTCCTAAAAAATGCCCGCGAAGCTGGCAGGTCGGCGCTTCCCAGCCCCAGTGCAGCAGCGCCGTCTCCGGGTCTTCCACCACCTGCAGTCCCGGCATGATGATGCCTGCCTCCAGATAAAAATTCTGCAAAAGCCCCTGATTTTCCAGTTCCATTAAATACGCTCTGTTTACCTCTGCCCGCTCCGCGAAAAGCCCCGGCAGCAGGTGTACTTTTCCAGTTTCCATTGCCTGTAACATCATATATCCCATCCTTTTCCTTATCAATGCTTCACAATTTTTCTTATGCAGTTATTATAAAACCTCCCGCCTTCCGTTGTCAGTAGACAAAAGAAGACATGAGGTGGAAAATTCTTTGATATAAGTATAGTTATCCGATTCCCCCAGTCATTTTTTTCACTGCCGCTTCCGGTATTCCCTCGGGCTGCATCCCTTGATCTTCGCAAACACCTTGGAGTAATAATTCGGATCCGCGAATCCCACTTTTCCCGCAATGTCACTGATCGTCTCCCCGCCGTTTAGATATTCGAGACTCCGCTCGATGCGGTACTCCTGTAAAAAGGAAAAGAGCGTGACATTCATATAACGCCGGAACAGTCTCGTACACTCACTCTCACACAGATGGATGTGATCCGCGATATCCTTTAGCGTGATCCGTTCCTGATAATTCTGATCGATATAGGAAATGATCTTTTTGATCCGCTCATACTCGGTCGCGTTATGGGAAGCGATCCCCTCGCCCGGCCTCCTGTGCTCTAACAGCAGTTTCCAGAGCATCTGCAAACGGATCGTGATATCCAGTTCATAATATTCCGGCCGCTCCTTATCAAGCGCAATGACTTCGCGCATCAGCTCCGCGAATCTGCCGTGCCAGTCTGCCGAACCATCAATGTGGATCGCCGGCAGCGAAAAATCCTGCGTCACCGGTTCCACATACCGCGTACAGATCGTGCTCTGGAAAAATCCATAGATGAGCTTCGGATCAAACGTCACCGAGACATAATCGCAGTCCTCCTTCTGCTCCATGCTCCCGGCATGAAGGACATTGGAATTGTCAAACAAAAGATCCCCGGTCTTTAAGTGGTAGCACCGGTCATTCACCTTGTAACACATCGTTCCCTGTCTGACCAAGGTGATCTCAATCTCCGGATGCCAGTGCCACATAAAATACCCCTGCTCGTATCCGGAGAGCTTCTCATAGCTGACCAGAAACGGAAAATGGTCACTGCCGTGCTTTTTTAGTTCCTTTTGAAACTGGTTGGTGACGATCTGCATCGTTTTCCTCTCCTTTCACGCAATAAATTACCTTTAATATACACTATTCTCACAAAGAAACGCAATATTTTCCTTATTTATCACAGATTTATCAAGGTATTTTCTCATCTGCGCGTTATAATAAGATCAGAAACGAAAAACGGTATCAAAGAAAAATAAAAAGAACAGGAGACGATAATATGAATTTACCGGAACAGGCAAAATTAAAAGAGATTTACGGAGAAACCGAAAAATGCGGCGCACGTTTTGAGAGCCTCGCAGACAATTTTGAAAAGATCTATCATCACGATCACGCGGAATACTTTACTTCCCCGGGAAGAACCGAGATCATCGGAAACCACACCGACCACAACGGCGGAAAAGTAATCGCCGGCAGCATCAACCTCGACACGATCGGTGCCGCATGCCCGAACGACTCCGACATCATCCGCATCACCAGTGAAGGCTACGATGAGATCGTTGTAGACCTCACCAAACTGACCCGTGAGAATTATCCGGCAGGAACACCTGGGTTAGTTGCCGGAATGATGGAAGGCGCAAAGAAAAATGGTTTTAAAACCGCAGGCTTTGACGCTTATGTGAGCACCAACGTAATTGCGGCTGCGGGTGTCAGCTCCTCCGCTTCCTTTGAGATGCTGGTCTGCTCGATCGTAAACCACTTCTTTAACGATGAAAAAATGACATTTACCGACTACGCAAAGATCGGACAGTACGCGGAAAATGTTTACTGGGATAAGAGCTCCGGCATGATGGATCAGATGGCATGCGCGGTCGGCGGCCCGGTACTCTTTGATTTTGCGGATCGAAACGACTTAAAATACCAGAAACTGGATTTCTCCTTTGGAATGTTCGGCTATCGTCTGGTCATCGTAAACACCGGAAAAAATCATGCGGACTTAAGCCGTGAATATTCTGAGATCCCGGATGAAATGAAGGCAGTCGCAAAGATACTCGGCAAGGAACTGCTGCACGAGACCACTTTAGACGATCTCCTCGCTCACTGCAACGAGATTGAAGACGACAGAGCCCTGCTGCGCGCGATCCACTTCTTTGAAGAGACTTCCCGTGTCGAACAGGCAGCTGACGCGATCCGAAACAAAAAATACGACGATGTGCTCCGCCTCATGGACGAATCCGGCAATTCTTCCTGGGAACTGCTCCAGAACTGCTACTCCATGCAGGACTGCCATGAGCAGAAGATCACACGCACACTGGCACTGACCAAGCTTTTCTTAAAGAAGATCAACGACGGTATGTGCCGCGTACACGGCGGTGGATTCGCCGGTGTGATCGCAGCGATCGTACCGGAAGCAGAAATGGAAAATTATGTAAACTACATTGCCCAGTATGTCGGCAAGGAGAACGTATATCCGATGGATATCCGCGCGATCGGAGCTGCGCATATCGGCTGATCCCCTTATGGCAGCGAATGTCCATTTCCACAATAACAGAAGAAACCGGCACAGGAATTTTCCCGTGCCGGCTTCTTTTTTGCCTTACACTTCTTTTAGCTGATCTTCCAGCCTTCCGCTTTCTTTCGGATCTCTACAAACTGCTTGTATTTTCCGTCCTGACGGATCAGTTCCTCATGCGTACCGCTCTCCGCGATCCGCCCGTCATCCACAACCATGATCTGATCTGCCTGCTCGATCGTGGCAAGCCGGTGCGCGATCGTAATGATCGTCTTTCCTCTTGTCAGCTCCGTTACCGCGTTCTGGATCAGATGCTCATTTTCCGGATCAATGCTTGCCGTTGCCTCATCGAGAATAATGATCGGCGCATCTTTTAACATGGCTCTCGCAATGGAAATACGCTGTTTCTGCCCACCAGAGAGCGTATCGCCGCCCTCACCAATCACCGTGTCATAGCCATCCGGCAATTCCATGATAAAGTCATGGCAGCACGCTTTTTTCGCTGCCTCGATCATCTCCGCTTCCGTTGCGTCCGGTTTTCCGAAACAGATATTCGCGCGTATCGTGTCATGGAACAGATACACGTTCTGGAACACCATGGAAATATTGGAAAGCAGACTGTCGCAGGTCAGCTCCTTGATATTGTGACCACCGATACGGATGTTTCCGCCGTTTACATCATAAAAACGTGCGATCAGGCTGCAGATCGTTGTTTTTCCGGAACCCGACGGTCCGACGATCGCGGTCGAAGTCTTTTCCGGTATCTGAAAGCTTACATCCTTTAAAATCATTCTGCTGTCATAGCCAAAGTTTACATGCTCAAATGCAATGTCATAATGGTTTAACGGAATGTCCTTTCCGTCGCTGTCAATATAGTTTTCCTTCTTTAGGGCATCTAACTGATCCATCGCGTCCTCGATAATACTTAACACATGGGCGCTGTCACTGATCGGTTCCACACTTGCAAAAATCTCAAATGAAAAGAACACAAAGATGAGCATCATGGAAAAATCCATCTGTCCGTTCAGCGTCATGAAAAAGGATGCCAGCGCAAGCCCGACCGAACCACATTTTAATGCCAGAAGGTGCAGGCTGTTCGACGGGATAAATCCCCACTCGATCTTTAAGTGGATCCGTCTGCTGTCGCCGACCGCATCGGAAAGTGCCTGCATGGACGCTCCGCTCTGTCCGAAGGATTTTACGACCGAAAGTCCTCTTGCGTATTCCAGGATCGATCCTGTCATATCGCGGTTCGCCTTTGCCTCCACCGGCGCGTTTTTCGTGCTGTACCATGAGATCACAAGCAGAAAAACAAAGGATACGGCTGCTGCCGCAAGCGCGATCAGTGCGGTAACCGGACTGAATACGCAAAGGCAGAGAAATACAACAAGGAAATTCAGATAGCCGCCGATAAAGCTGTTGATCATACGGATTCCCATGGTTTCCAGCGTTCCGAGCCCTGTTGTGATCGAGCTTAAGATATTTCCGGTGTTCATCTGCTGAAAGTATCCGAGGGATACACGCTTTAAGGCATCTCCGACCGCAAGCCGGTCTCTCGCGATCAGCTCATAACCGATCGCTTCCTGAAATTTTGCACGCAGATAATCAAACAGGAAACGGAAGAAAACGAGTCCCAAAATGATCAAGATACTGTATCCGATCCATTTGCGGTCAAACGTGCCGCTTCCCTTTTCCGCCTCCATCAGCATTCCGACCGTATACGCGGCGACCATGACAGGCATTGCTGCGAAAATATTGGAAAGGAAAGAAAAGATAAACCCGATGTAAAGCTTTCCTTTAAATTCCCCGCACCAGTTGATGATGCGTCCTATTGTCTTAAACATATGCCTTTTCCTCCTTTCCGGCTGACGATACCGCCCATTCCTTTGCTCCGATATGCGCTTTCCACATATCCTGATAGAGCGGGCAGTTTTCAAGCAGCTCTTCCTGCGTACCGTGCGCAACGATCGCGCCATTCTTTAAAACTACGATATTGTCCGCCTGCTTTATCGTTGAGAGACGGTGCGCAATGACAAGAAGCGTCTTACCCTTGGTCAGTGCCGCGATACTCTGCTGGATCTTATCCTCATTCTCCGGATCGGTAAATGCCGTCGCTTCATCTAAGATAACGATCGGCGCGTTCTTTAACATCATACGGGCAATGGCGATCCTCTGTTTTTCTCCGCCGGACAGCCGTTTTCCAGCCTCGCCCGCCGGGGTATCGTAGCCCTGCGGCAGTTTTAAGATAAATTCCTCGCACTGCGCCGCTCTTGCCGCCGCCTTTACCTCCTCATCCGTAGCTTTCGGATTGCCAAGGCGGATATTTTCAAGCAGGGAGCAGCAGAACAAAAAGTTGTCCTGCGCAACAAAGCTTACATTTTCCGAGATCTGGGAGAGCGGCATATCCTTGATATTGACTCCGCCGATCGCAATGCTTCCTTCGGTCACATCGAAAAACCGCGCGATCAACTTCGCAACCGTTGACTTTCCTCCGCCGGACGGACCGACCAGTGCCGTGAAACTGCCCTGCGGAAGCTTTAAATCGATGCCGTGCAGTACTTCCTCCTCCGTGTTTCCACTATAAGAGAAGCGCACCTGTTTTAATTCCACATCCGTGCTCGTTATATTGGCGCGTTTCTCCGGCTCCGGAAGGCTCTTCATCGTAAGCAGGGAGTCCAGTTCTTCGACCGTCATCTGCATCTGCTTTGTTTCATTCGCGAACACTTCCAGCTTTGCGAGAGAACCCACCATCGAAATGGAGAGCATAACTGCGAGTGCCGCCTGTGATGCCGTGATCGTTCCTGCGGATGCCAGTGCCAGGCTGACCGGAAGCGTTCCGACCAGCGTCGCCGGAAACAGCGCAAACGCAAGTTTCATGGTCACCCAGGTCGAGGACAGCCACTTGATGACAAATGTGCGGTAGTCCGTGATCGCCTTCGCGTATTTTTCATAGGAAACACCCGCGCGTCCAAACGCTTTTATTACTTCGATTCCTTCGATATACTCCACGATCGTGCTGTTCATGTAGGTGTTGGAATTGTTATAGGTATCAAAGTTCTTTCCACTGATCTTGAAGGTCAGTGCCATGCACACAAACGCCGCCGGAAATGTCACCAGAGATGCAAGCGCGATCCGCCAGTCGATCATTGCCAGCGCAATGATGCTCACAACCGGCAGTACGATATGTCCCGCGCCTTCCGGAACCACATGCGCAAGCGGTGGCTCGATCCCTTCGATCTTATCCACCATGATGTTTTTAATCTCACCGATGGAATGTGCCTGCACTTCGCCGAGCGGCGCGTGTAAAAAGCGATCCGCCAGTCTGAGTCTAAGTCCCTCAAGTACATGATATGCCACCTGATGGGATGCCGCCGTGGAGCCGGCAAAGCATAACACTTTCACGCAGTACGCGAGAAGCGCCGCGCCGCACCATCCAAGGATCGCCCCGGATGTCACGGTTCCATCCACAAATTTACATATGACCTGATACATACAGAAAAACGGAACCAGTCCCGCCGTGATGCTAATCACCGACAGAACGATAGAGAGTCCGAATTTCTTCCGATAGCCGCCCGCATACCCGAGCAGGGTACGCATCCAGCCCTCTTTCTTCTCTTTCATAATATCCTATCCTCCTAACGAATGGCGCTGCGGTATTCCACCGGCGACATTCCCATAATTTTCCGAAACGCGATCGCGAATTTGCTGGCGCTGTCATAGCCCACCAGTCCCGCGATCTCCGCAACACTCTTTTCACGATCCGCCCGCAGAAATTCTGCCGCACGGTTCATGCGGTAATCGGTAAGCCAGGCGCCGATCGACATCCCATACACGGATTTAAAGCAGTTTTTCATTCCGGTCAGCGGAATCTCAAACCGCGCCGAGAGATCCTCCTGCGTATAATTTTCCGCCATATGCTCCGCCAAAAACGCCTGGATCGCTTTTACCTTTTCTACCTGTGTTTTATAGTAATAGGGTCTTTCTTCCTGTTCCTTCGGCAGTTCCAGTGCGTCCAGATACAGCAGAAGCTCCATGATCTTGATCTTAAAATAAGGGATCCTGATCTTTTCCGGCACCTGATACAGTTCCCCGAAAATATGCTCTGCGGCACCTTTTTCATGTATCAGATTCGGATAACGCCCCGGACAGTATTTCTCCTGCAGCTTCAGGAGATCGACCGGGAAATCCTTCACTTCCTCCGCGAGCGCCGCCGCTGCGATCTCCATATCAAAGCCGATCGTCAGCCCGTGATAATGACTAGATGGAAAAACAAAACGCCCGGTATGCGTGAGCCTTTTGTCCATCTTGATGTCCCCGGCTCCGACATAGGCGTAGGCATTTTCCGCCGCCAGATATTCCATTTTTCCCTCTCTGCAATGGTCAATGACAAACATATTTCTGCCCGGCACATATTCGGAATCAAAATATTTCACATGAAAATCATTGAAGCTCAACATTGCGCCCGGAAACACTTCATAGCAGGTCATCGTGCCGTCGCCGGTGTCGTTGCGGAACTGATACACACTGCATCCGTTGCTTTTCGCCAGCAGAATGCCTCTTGCCTGCCCGAACCCTTCTTCATTCATGCCTCTTCCTCCTTTTCTCCAAGCATCAATATCCTGTCACACGCGTCCTGCATAAATTCCCTGTCATGTGACACCACAAGCACGATCTTTCCCGCTTTCGCGAGATTTCGCACCATCTCGCAGACCTCCTTCATATGGCGGTAGTCCAGTCCGCTCGTCGGCTCGTCAAAGATCAGTACCTTTTTTCCGGAAAGCACCGCTGTCGCCACCGCAAGGCGCTGTTTCTGCCCGCCGGATAATGCCATCGGATGCGTTTCCTCGTAATCACCGAGATCAAACTGCGCAAGCACTTCTCTTATCCCTGCTTCATCCGACGCTCCCGCCTGTTCACACTCGCCAAAAACGCTGTCCGAAAAAAGCTGATGGTTTACATCCTGCATGACTAAAAAGCAGTTTTTCTGTCTCTGCTTTCGTTTTAACACATCCCCTTCCAGAGAGATACTTCCTTTCTGTTCCCGGATCAGTCCGCACAGACAGCGGATCAGTGTTGTCTTTCCCACACCGTTGTGCCCGGAGATCCCAAGCACCTCACCCGGATACGCGGTAAACGAGAGATCCCTTATCACATCCGGCTCACCCTTGTAGCCACAGCCAAGTCCACAGATGCCGAGTCCTTTTCCTGCCTCATAGGCATGGGCTTTTTCCAGATCTAACGTGGTCCTTTTTAATTTTCTAAGTCCCAGCCGGATCCGCTCCGTTTCCTCCATGGCAAGAAATTCCGCCTTTGAAAAGCTTTTTTCAATCCTTCCATCCCGGATATAGACCGCGCGATCCACAAGATCCGCCAGAAAATACAGCCGGTGCTCTGCGATCACAACCGTTTTTCCCTCTTCTTTCAGACGGATCAGCTGCCTTCTCAGTTTTTCAATCGCCTCTTCATCCAGATTTGCCGTCGGTTCATCTAAGGTATAGATCTGCGGATTCATGGCATACACGCTCGCGAACGCCAAAAGCTGTTTTTCTCCGCCCGAAAGTGAAAAAATATTCCGGTGCATCAGCTTTTTTATTTTTAACTGCCGGACGGTCGTCGCGACGCGGGATTTGATCTGTTCCGGCGGAACGCCTTCATTTTCCAGTCCAAATTCCAGCTCACTGTCCGTATCCAGATGGAAGAACTGGCTTTTCGGATTCTGGAATACCGAACCGACTTCTTTTGCCAGTTCATAGACCGCGGTGTCACGCACCGGCATACCCGCAACCGTGACCTCTCCCTGTAATTGTCCGTCCGCGGTAAAATGCGGGATCAGCCCATTGATCAGTTTGGTGACCGTTGTTTTGCCGCAGCCGCTTTCCCCGCAGAGAAGCACGCACTCTCCCGGATGGATCGTCAGACTTACGTCACGCAGTGAATTTTTTCCCTCCGCATAAGCAAAAGATACCTGATCGATCGTAATCATACGTTTCCTCCTCTCAGACAGCAAGCGCTGCCACCAAAAATCCCGCTGCCACCAAAATGCAGATGCAGTCCATCACTCCGATATGTAATTGGACGGTACTCGTCTTTTTTACCGGACTTTCGATGCCCCTCGTCACTGCCGCAGCCGCAAGCTCTTCCGCCGTATTGACCGCCGACATCATAAGCGGCACAACAAAGGCTTCCACTTTTTCGCCTCCATGCAGATTTTTTAATTTCATGGCATCCCGGATATACCCGCTTTCCTCGCGGATCGCAGGGAAATACCGCAGTGTCACGGAAATCGGTATAATGACTGTCTGTGGAATGTAAAGCGCGCGGAGCGCCACGATAAACTCGCGCAGGGAAACCGTCTTTAGGATCAGCCATCCGATCATCATACACGGGTACATCCGCCTTGCGTAGTTTATAAAAATCGAAAAGCAGGAAATGACCACCCCCGGCGCCGCCGGAAGCACCATCCACTGAAACGCACAAAGCATCAGATACACAAAAAGCCACTGAAAGCCGCTTTTTATCCTGCCACAGAGCAGATACAGCACGGTCAGGCAGCCGATCCATGCGATCTGTATCGCAGGATCGTCCTGCACAAGCATGATGACATTCGCAAGCGCCAGCAGTAACAGCCCGGCGCGCGGATCAAGCCTTAATCCCTCTCGTCTTTTTTCTCCATGGATCAAACCATACCCGCTTTCTTAAAATGTTTGTGGAACATACCGTTTGCGATCCACGCGCCCACAAACGCCGCGATCACCGGCGCCACGATCATCACAACCAGCATTCCCTGTGAGGAGAGCGCCCGCAGTGTGGAAACGTAAGACTCCGCCATTCCCTGTTCGCTGATCTGTGTTAAAAAGCTCTCCCGCATGATCCAGATCGGAAGCGGGGAACCTGTCATTCCAAGTGAAAATGCTGCAAACGCCGCCGCGTTCCAGAGAAAGCTCTTATATCCGCCAAGAAAACGGATCAGTTCTCCAAGCAGGCACGCCGCTAAAAAGGTGCCAAGTAAAATAACCGTAAACTGACCGGTCACAAAATACAAAAGCCCGGTCACCATGCCCATCAAAAGCACTGCGCCAAATTTCTGTACCTTTGCGCACATTAAAAGAAACGGGATTCCCGTGACCAGTGCGATCAGCGCCGGCATTAAGATCCAGATGACCGGGTGCAGTCCGCTGAGCAGCATACAGATAAAATTAAGTACAAAGTAGATTGCAGAAAAAATTCCGATCGAGATCAGATCTTTGCCCTGCAATAATTTTCCATTTTTTTGCGTTGACATTTTCATGTCCTCCTTATGTAAAAAGAATTAGTCAGTACTAACTTTTAACAGCATAGCATACCAAAACGCTTTTGTCTGTCCCGTTTCGCCATTTTTGTTCCGTTTGGACATCAAAAAAGACTTTGACTATCTTTTCTCTCTGATAATCAAAGTCTTTTTTCTCACACTACGCTATTCCTTTACGCATCGCAAAGAACCAGTTCTCCCTCGTCCTCTATTAACATCTCGTCCTCACGCAGCCGTTCCACGATCTCCATATAGCGGTCTACCGCAGGCTTTGCCCCCTTATACTGCAAAAGCTGCGGCTCTTTCGCTTTTTCTTTATAATAGATCACATTGTAGTCAATATAAGCCACCACGATCTTTTCCTTTTCTAACATATCTTCAAAAATCTTGTGCATCACAACATGCATCTCACCGGCTTTCCGGTGGATCGGATAAAAATCTCCGGTCTCCGGTTCTTTTTCTTCCTCCTTTGGCTCATCCCGTCCCGTCTGTTCCTTTTTATCGGCATCCCCGGAAAGCATCTCAAAAAGATTCATCTGTCCCGTTAAGTCTTCGTTTTCTGTCTTCATCGGTTTTCTCCTTTATTTCTGTTACCAGCGTGGTTCCAAAACATATTTCATAAAGGCCGGAAAAATGGCGCGATACCCTTCTTCCTTGATGTGCATTCCTTCTATTGTATATTCCGCCCGCAAATTGCCCCCGGCATCCTTTAACGGATCGTTGATGTCGATATACCGCGCATGATGCTTCTTTGCCAGTTCCTTTACTGCCGCATTGGCTTCGAGGATCCTGTCATTCGTGCGGATTTTAAGGCAGGGCTTCATCTCCTCCGTGGCAGCCTCATAATTCACCGGATAATATGCCATCAGATAGATCTCTATCCCCGGCAGCTTTTCCTCCACGATGCTTAGTATTTTATCATAATGATCCATCAGGTGTCCGATCGTAACCCCCGGATCACTCAGATCATTCGTCCCGATATTGATAAAAAGTCTCACCGGTTTTAAATCCAGAATACATACATCCAGATGTTCCAAGAGTTCATCCGTAATAAACCCGCCAATCCCCCGGTTATAGATCAAAAGATCCGGGTACTCCTCTTTTACAAACTTCTCCACCGGAAACATCTCCATCAGCGAAGATCCCGCGCATACGATCTGCCCCGGCTGTGCCTGTTTGTTTTTCTCCTGAAATCTTTCTACTTTTTCTTCCTTGGTCATGCAAAAAACCCCTTTCTGTTACTATCATAACTTTACCTTCACCGAAAAGTCAACTTCCTTTTTCAGATTCCGCCACGCCTTGACATTTCACGGCTTGTTTTCTATAATCATGGGGCATTCAGTTATAAAAAAGGAGGATTGCTATGCCACAGACATTACCAAAAGACCCGGTCATCTTACTGAGCTTTGTGAACACAGAACTCCGGGATCACTATACATCATTAGACAAATTCTGCCATGCGCACGGCACTGACCGCGCGGCACTGGAACAAAAACTCGGTGACATCGACTACTGCTATGATGCCGCGACCAATCAGTTTATTTAGTCAGATGGCGGTTCCGCCATCTTCACTAATACAAAAAAACCACCGTGTGCGTCGGTGGTTTTTATAAAGGGGGAGAGTTTATGAAAAAGTTTTCTTCATCACTGATTTCTTCTCAAGTGATGCTTATATAATATCTGCAATTTGTGAACTTCTTATGTCTCTCCCTTGAAAAAAATGTGAACTTTCTAAATAAAATCTGTGACAAATCTATAAAGTCTGTTTTATAAATTCGAAAGCCGGTAAAGTGCCTGTTTCGGAAGGATACAAACAGCATGCTCCTCAATCTCACGCGCTCTGGCATCTCCGATCAGAAATGACGTGCCATACTCACATGCCTGAATGGAAAGCGCCGCCATCTCCTCTTTGCCGATCTCCGCGATATCAAGGATCAGCGCATATTCCCTGTCATCTGTTTTGTACAGGCTCTCCTGCCGGAACGCAAATCCAGGAAAATGTCTGCAAAAGCGAACCGCATGATCCATCGAACCAAAGAATACGATAAACATGTGATTGCCCATCCAGTAATCCGCCGGTTTCTTTTCTTCCGGCGCCCCCGCTGTCTCTGCGGTGCTCTGTGCCTCGGCAGACGGATCTTTCCGGTCTGCTGTCTCACTCTCCTGCAGCTCCTCTTCCTGTCTGTCCTGTATCTCGCGCAGCAGCTTTGCGAAGGCATCCGCCTGGTTCTGTCCGGTCATGCCGCGTATCTCGTCCACACGCTCAGCATCCGTCCAGCCTTCCTCTGTCATCATGTCTTTCAAATGATCCAGCGCGCGATCCATGCCGATGTTCTCCGCCTTGTCTGAAAATGTGAACACCACATCATGATTCGGCAGAAACGCCGCCTGCACCGCCTGGATGCCTGAAGTCATCTTAAAGCCGATCTCTTCCTCCGCCATATCCACAACTTCATTCAAAAATTCCTGCGCTTTATCGCCATTTTTTATCAGATCTTCGATCTTTAAACCGCGTTCTTCTATCTCATCCTGTGAAACAATACATCTCACCGTACTCTTATCTACTCGTTTAAATCTCATAATTACCCACTTTCATGATAAATCCTGATTGTTCAGGGGATAATAACCAGTCTCCGTTAAAAACTTAAAGGAATACTTATATCATATTATATCACAAACCAAATAAATTCATCTACGAAATTATTTACAAAACATGAAAAATTATAGAAAAAAAGACCGCTTCACACAAGCGATGCGAAGTGGCCTTTTGTTTTTAAAAATTATGCCAAAGCTGCGGTAATGATCGCCATCGAATATACTTCAGAAGCATTGCATCCGCGGGACAGATCATTGATCGGTGCGTTAAGTCCGAGAAGGATCGGACCGTATGCATCGAAGTTACCAAGACGCTGCGCTATTTTGTATCCAATATTTCCTGCGTTGATATCCGGGAAGATAAAGGTATTTGCATGTCCCGCAACAACAGAATCCGGGCACTTGGTGCGGGCAACTCTCGGAGAAACCGCTGCATCAAACTGCATCTCGCCTTCGATCGGGAGATCCGGATATTTTGCTCTTGCCTTTGCTGCTGCATTGCGCATCTTGTCTACATCTTCACCTTTTCCGGAACCGAAAGTGGAGTAGCTTAAGAACGCAACCTTAGGATCGATACCGAAGATCTTTGCGCATGCTGCGGATTCTCCTGCGATCTCTACGAGTTCATCCTCAGTCGGATGGATGTTGATCGCGCAGTCGCTCATTGCAAGGACTTCGTTCTCACCTGTCGCAGACGGACGAACCAGGATAAAGCAGGAAGACACGATCGTGTTGCCCGGCTTTGTCTTGATCAGCTGGAGCGCCGGTCTTACGGTATCCGCTGTGGAATAGGTAGCTCCACCGAGCAGTGCGTGCGCAATGCCCATCTTTACTAACATGGTACCGAAGTAATTTGCCTGTGAGAGGATGCCTCTCGCCTGTTCCGGTGTTACCCCTTTGGATTTACGGAGTTCGCAGAATAATTCTACCATTTCATCAAATCGGTCAAAGTTCTTCGGATTTATGATCTCTGCACCACGGATATTGAATCCGCTGTCTGCCGCTGTTGTATATACCTCATCCGGATCTCCGACGAGAATCGGCTGCAGAAAGTTGCTTGCAAGAAGTCTGGAGGCTGCCTCTAAAATACGGGGATCAGTTCCCTCTGTAAATACGATTTTTTTCGGATCTTTCTTTAAGATCTCGATTAACTGACCAAAACCAAACATATTGTTTTCTCTCCTATTCTATCAAATATACTGTTTATTCGATGTTTTTATTCTATACCCATTTAACAGACAAAACAATATATTCCATGTACTTTTTACGGAACAAGAAGGGGCTTTTTTCTCATTAAAAAGGGCTATTCCGACATACTCCTTAAGCTCTCTGTCATCTCTACTTTCCGGCATTTTCGCCCGGAGACCGCCAGCGCCACAAAATATGCCAGCGCCACAAACACAAAGCTGTAAAGGAGCGTGTCTGCCTTCACCGGAAGGCTCATAAACATCCCGGAGGATTTTGCCATTGCGCAGATCATGGCATATGCCGTCAGATATCCGAGTGGTACACCAAGTATAAATCCGGCCGGTACTAAAAGATGATTCGAAGTAAACACAAATTTCTGCACTTCCCTGTCCCGATAGCCGAGCACTTTTAACATGGAAATATTTCTGCTGCTTTCCTCTGCGATCATACCGGATATCATCGTAACGATCAATACGGCGATCAGCACACCAAGCACCTTTAAAAGCTTTAAGACAATACCTGCGGTCGCAGAGAGATTCTTTACCATATTCCGGTAATCCTCAAGCGATGCCGCTTTCTTTAACAGGTTTGCCGGAATGTCCAGCTTGTCTTTGCTTATGATGACATTGTACTCCTCTGCCGGTCTTCCTAAAAGTTCCGCAGCATTCTCCTTTCCGGTCAGCACCAGTGTCAGGATATCATTTTGGACAATACCGCTTATCCGGACACTGTGCTCCTGCATCGTTACTGTATTATAGAGGGAAAACATATCTCCCGCCTGAATTCCATACTGTCTTGCCGCAGCGCTTGTCATATAATAATCCCCGGAATTTAATGCTTTCCCATTGGTTGTCTTTAAATCTGTAAAATCATTTTCTTTTTCATATCCGATCAGGTTGAAACGGGAATCATCTGCCTTTGCGCCAAAGCTCACATCAAAAATTGCATTTCCTCCATAAGGATTGTCCGTCTGATAGGAATGAAATCCATACTCATACTGCCCACCCAGCATGGCATATGGCACCTTCTCCTCAAGCAGATCGTCATAGGCATCCTGAAACGATCCGCCAAGTATAATGCAAAGTGTTGCAACCGCAACTCCGACTAGGAATGTAAGACTCCTAAATCCATTTATGATCACCGCGCGGATGTTATAGATCAGCGGAAGTGCTGCATTGCTGCCATTTAAAAGTCGTAACGTTTTTCCTTTCCGGATACCCTTAAGCAGTGGAAGGATTTGAACGTTCAACACTCCGCACAGCACAAGATAAGACACGAGGCCATATACGACCGGCGGGATCAGCAGCACGATCCCGATAAACTGCCACGGCATTTTTACCACATAATCGATATACTCCGCATCTCCAAAATAAAAGCTGCAGAACGCTTTCGAAAACGGGACACAAAGGATCACTCCAAGCACATCTCCAGCAGCTGCCGGGATCATGCCGTATAGCATATAATGCCGGATCAGTTCCTTTTTCCGGTAACCGAGCGCCATCAGCGTTCCGATCGTCTTTCCTTCCCGCCGGACCATTCTCGCCAGAACCATTGCGATCACAACGATCACCACGACCAAGATGACCGGACAATACAAGGAAAACTCGGCAACCAGATCATCTGCCTCCTGATAGATGAGGCGGATCCTGCTATTCGCCTTCTGTTCAATATATTCCGTCGTACCGTATTTTTCACTGATCTCTGTGCGGAATGCAGTTTCCTTTGTGGGATCCCCATAACGGACCGAATAATACCTGACTCCGTTTCCCAGACTTTCCATGGCCTCCGCGGTCACAATTCCGATTCCAAAACCATCCTTATCCGGTACACTCTCCGAGAGCTCATAGAGCATAATGGCGTAGTCCGGCTTCATGCCAAGTCCGCACACATGAAACTGCCGTCCTGCCAGTTCTATGGTGTCACCCACTGTGATCCCATGCGCCTTTGCATAGCGCCAGGTAAGCAGGATCTCATCTGCCGCCTGTACATTCCTTCCCTCCGTCACCGTCACAAGATCAATTTTATCTGTCCGGGCAAAAAACCTCAGTCTGGTATCGTCATAGGAAAAATCCAGACACTGCTGCTTTTCTATGGTGACATCGTACTGTTTTTCCAGCTCGCGCAGCTTTCCGGCTGAAATTTCAGATTCCGTGACAAATTCCCCGTCCTCGATCTTTGTCTTCGCAAAGTACGGGTCAAAGCACTGATAGATCGAGCTGCTTACCGTAACCGCTCCTACTAAAAGCATGACGGTAATGGCAGTCAGAATACTCCCGGTCAGATAAAAGGACAAATTTTTTTTCACGCTTCTTTGTATCTTTTTTTGTAAAGTCATCAGATCATTAACTCCTTCACACGGACTTTTTTATTTTTCTCATCGCTCACAACCTTCCCGTCATGCACCCGTATGATGCGGTCTGCCATACCGGCGATCGCCTCATTGTGCGTGATGATAAGGATCGTTGTCTGATATTTTTCATGGATCCTTTCTAAAATACCAAGAACTTCTCCTGCTGACACAGAGTCCAGTGCCCCGGTCGGCTCATCGCACAATAAAATATCCGGACTTTTCACAAGTGCCCTGCCAATCGCACACCTCTGCTGCTGTCCGCCGGATAATTCCGCCGGAAAATGCTTTACATGAGAAGAAAGCCCAAGCTCATCGATCAGCGGATCCATCTCCAGTGGATTTTTTGAAATGTCTCCGGCTACGCGGATATTTTCTTTCACATTAAGTTCCGCGATCAGATTGTAGGACTGAAAGACCACGCCTACTTTCTGTCTCCGGTACTCTGTCAGCTCCTTTTTATTCAGTGTACTGACCTTTGTTCCATCCACTGTGACCGCCCCGGAATCCAGCCGGTCCAACCCTCCGATCATATGTAACAGCGTACTTTTTCCAGAACCGGATGGTCCTAAGATCACACATATCTCGCCGCTTTCGATCTGAAGACTCACATGATTTAAGGCATAAATTTCACTCTCTCCCGTGCCATACTTTTTTACAGCATCCTCTATCACAATTGACATAATAGCATCTTCCCCCTGCCTGTCTCTTTTTCTTATCTTGTATTATACGGTTTTCCACGCATTCACCGCCTGTGTGATACGGCGGTCGATATCGATCCGCGCCGCTTTACATTCCTTTGGGAATTTCCGTCCCGCAGCAAATACTCTTGTAAGCAGATCTCCTCCGACCGGAAGTATTGTCTTTACCATTCCCTCCGGGAAAACAAAATGTGTGGCATGCTCATAAATATAGCTTTCCACCTCACAAGTGTGTTCCCGCTTCCCGAGACGTTTCTCCATTCTCCTTATATATTTTTCCGTTTCCCACAAAACATCGTCCTTGGCACCGATCAAAAGAAGCTTTCCCCTGATCCGTTCGATCTTTATAAATTCCTCTTCACGAATCGGGTGGGCTTTTTCGGATGCCGCAAAAATTTCACGGGAAGCTATGAGATCCCCGCCTCTTTTTGCTTCTTCCTTCATCTTCTTTCCATATTCCGGATGACGGTATGCATAGGGAAGATACGGAAGCGGCTTTCCCTCCCAGGAAGCGCTTGACTCTCCGTCTCCCGGCCACTCGGTCTGTCCGTCCCGTTTTCCCTGATAAAACCCTTCCATCACAAAGTCTGCCGGTGTCATTGCGAGCGTCAGCGTGATTTCCGGATAATAGGACGCCGCGAGCAGCGCATACATCCCGGTCGTGGATGCCCCCGCAATACCAAATTTCACAATGCCCTGCTCTTTTAAATAAGTGAGCGCCGCACCGATCCTCTCCACCGGCAGATTGTGATGACTGTAATCTTTGTGCGCCGGGCTTAACGTCAGCACACTGATCTGAAATTTCTTCTGCAGCCATTTCACCGCAGATCTTGCCATATAATCCTCGCAGTCATCTCCGAGCATTGCGAGGATCGCGCATCTGCTCCCTTCGACGGGCCAGTAGCAGCCATAAAATTCCTTTTTTGTTTCTTTTATCTTTTTCATTTCTCCTCCGTTTCAAAAATCAGGTTTAAAATCGTCTCAATCTGTACATCCAGCGTCTCCTGATATACCGACTCATGCAGCTCATCCCGCGATTCCGCAGTAATGACCAGTACCTTGCACAGATTGGCGATAAGCCCCATATTGACATCTTTGCGCACATTGTCCAGGTAGCCAAGAAGTCCGGCAGTTATCGCTTTCTCCTTCTCAAGATCCGGGGCAAACGCCTTTGTCCCATAGAAGACCTTCGCCTCATCCTCTAAGGTCATATGCGGATAGATACTGACCTTTTCATCCACGACTGCATGCAGATATTTTCCTGCATCCTCCCGGCCAAGTTTACGTTTCCCACTTAACGCTTCCTCCCCGATCAGAACAGGCATGAACTTCCTCGAATGATACTGGATCAGTTCTGCCATATACTCCTCTTTGCTCTTCCAGAAATTATAAAACGTCCCGACCGCGATCCCTGCTGCTTTTGTGATCCTTGAAATCGATGTGTGTGTCATCCCATACTGCACGAGCAATGGGAATCCTGCTTCTAACATCTGTGTTTTTAAGTTTTCTTTTTCTTCTTCTGAAAATACCCGTGTCGGCATATTCTGCTCCTCATGTTACCCTTTTATGAATGTTTTTATATTTTGTTCATATCTTGATGTTAGTATAAACTAACTCGTTTGTCAATACAAATTGATCTGTATTTTATAAATTTTCTTCACCCCATTTTGATATCTCAAAAAATACCGGAAGCAGGGCTTTTCCCTTTTCTGTCAGCGAATATTCCACATGTGGTGGAATTTCGTTAAACTGCTCCCTGTGAATGATACCAAGACTTTCCAGGTCTCTTAATGTATTGGTAAGCATGGTATTTGTAATATGTGGATACGCTTTTTTCAGTTCTCCAAACCGCATGGTTGGATGTTTACATAACTCATAAATAATATGTGTCCTCCACTTTCCGCTGAGCAGCTCAAGCGTTCTATGCACCGGACAATCTTCTTTTATCGAATCCGCCTTTATTCTTTCTAAATATTCTTCCGCTGTGGTTTCTTTTTTCATCATGCCCTCCAGTATGCGAAAACGTACAAGGAGAACTATCTATGAAAACAGCGATTATTTATTATTCCAAACATCATGAAAACACCAGAAAACTGTTAAACGCGATCAAAAAAGCCTCTGACGATGAGATTACGCTTTTTGATGTTACAAAGACGGATACCGTAAACCTCGAAGAATATGATCTCATCGGTTTTGCATCCGGTATCTACTATTCAAAATTTGAAAAAAGAGTTTTGAAATTTGCAAAAGACTATACCCCTGATGGAAAGGATGTATTTTTCATCTATACATTCGGAGCCGAAAAAGCGGGATATACAAAAGCCATCCGTGAAGCTCTGTCCGGAACAAACGCAAATATCCTCGGCGAATACGGATGCTTTGGGTTTAACACTTTTGGACCATTCAAGCTGATTGGCGGAATCGCAAAAAATCATCCGGATCAGACAGATATAAAAAATGCGATTTCTTTTTATAAGAATTTGCATAAATAACAAATTGCTATTCCATCCCCGCAATGGTAATATGAAACAAAGGCAGGTGATATTCGTGAAGGCAGAAGAAGTTATTGAAGAAGTAGCAAAACTCTGTAAATCTTTTCATGCAAAAGAAATCATTTTGTATGGATCAAGGGCGAAAGGAACTGCAAGAGAACGCAGTGACATCGATATCGCTGTAACGGGTGTGGATGACTTTGACCGGCTGGTTGAAAGGATTGCCGAGTTGCCGACACTTTACAGCGTGGATATCGTAAACATGGATACCTGCAAAAACGAACTGCTATTGGAGGATATTAAAGAATATGGACGAAAAATTTAACAGACGCTTTCTGTCTTTTTGCAATTCACTGGATTCATTAGCAGAAGCAAGACAGCGGGACCTTTCCGATTCTTTTGTGCTGAGCGGAACCAGCGCAAAATTCAGCATAACATTTGATTTATCATGGAAAGTAATGAACTCGCGCACGATTATGATTGTGAAATTGTAAAAACACATTGCCATACGATCATGGAGAGATACATTGATCTGTTTTATGCGTTTGAAAACGTTGTAAAACAGTTAGAACTATTCAAATAAATCTTCTCGATACAGAATTTCATTCATTCTTTTTCAACTCATGCCGGACGCGGAATCTCTCCCGTCATCCGGCATGATCGTAATTTTTCCTAAAAGATCAATAATCCAATATGGTATACCACACAGGAAATGAGTAACGCTGACACGGTATAGAACACTCCGATCTTGGCTGTCCACTTTACCGAGTGGGTTTCTCTTGAAGTCGCCGCAATTGCGCTTACACAAGGCATATTAAAGCTGATCGCATAGATAAATGCCAGCCCCTGCGCCTTGGTAAAATGCTCGCTCAAAAGAGACGCGACGGCACTGCTGCTTCCTCCGCCTGCTTTGGCACCAAAAGTCGAACTCACAATGCTTCCTCCGGTACCATATAACGTATTCAACACACCAAGCAGTGATTCTTTCGAAATCGCAGATGCGAGGAATGCCAAAAACGCCTCCCATTTCATCCCGAAGAAAAGTGTCACCGGCTCTATTATGACACCGAATTTATATAAAATACTTGATTCTGCGCTGCCGCCAAATCCATAGGTCAGAACAAAGAACACCACCGACACGATCGTAATGACTCTGAGTGCCCGCACGAAAATATCAACGGTACGTTCAAATGTAACATAGAGTGTATTTCTGACATTCGGTTTATGATACGGCGGCAGTTCCATGATCATTCCAACCCTTTCCTCTTTCGGGGAAAGTTTGTTTCCAAAAATCTGATATGCTGCCCACATCATAACCAGCATAACCACAAAAATAGAAACGATAACGAGAAAACCTCCGGTATTTCCAAATAACGCCATCGCAAGCATTGGAACGACCGATAATGTAGCGCCGCAGGGCACTGCCCAGCTCATGGCAATTGCAAGCACACGCTGTCCCCAGTTGTCAACGACTCTTGTTCCGGTTGTTCCGGCGATCGTACATCCAAGTCCCATAAAGAAAGGCATGATCGTTTTTCCCTGTAACCCTACTTTTGACATGGTAGGATCAAACAAAAAGGAGATCCGCGCCAGATATCCTGTTTCTTCCATCAAATTAAATCCGAGTGAGATCCCAAGCACAAACGAAGCCATCATAACCGCAAAATAAACAACGTTAAACAAAACATCGCAGATCAGTGAGATGAGAAGCTCCGGTGCGTGCCATCCCTGCAGCAGACTTTTTACACCCCCGGATAACAGATTTATCATGACACTGGCCAGTCCGCCAAAGATCCCGGCAAACAGCATAGCCGCAAAGAACACGCCAAGTATGATTCCGATCGCGATGATCTTTCCTCTGACCGGTGATAAGGCGAGCCGGTCAAATTTTGTATATGCCCGCTTTCCTGTTTTTGATGCGATCATAACATCTTTTAATAACGCATCTATGTACTCCATCTTTTCTGTTACGGTATCCATTTTCGCATGCGCGATCATCCGCTTACTTTCCAGTCCATCCTCGATTGTCTCATACAATTTCCTGTAATCTTTCTTTCGTATTGCGGACATCGGTACGACAGGAATCCCCAGTTTTTCCGAGAGTTTATCTGTATCGATCCGGATGCCCTGCCCCTCCGCGACGTCCATCATGTTTAAGACAAGGATCGCAGGCACTTTTGCTCCTGCAAAATCAGCTAACATATAAAGACTTCTCTTTAACTGAGACGCGTCCGCCATAACAAGAATGAGATCCGCATTCCCGGCACTGATATATTCCCGGGTGATCACTTCTTCATCCGAACCGGCTGACAGGGAATAGCTTCCAGGCAGATCCGCAAGGATCATCTTCTGTCCGTTCCACTTAAATTCTCCCTCTTTTTGATCGACCGTCTTTCCCGGCCAGTTTCCCACATGCTGGTGAGAACCCGTTATAAGGTTAAAAATGGTAGACTTTCCAGAGTTCGGCTGCCCGAGCAGCGCGATGACCGGTGTACCGTCATCCTTATGATAAAATTTACTTTCCCCATGATATCTGCATGTTTTACTGGAACCGCACGCATCGCATTTACTCATTGCACTCACCGCCTATCACAATTTTTGTACACTCCGTGCGCCCGATCGCAACGAGCGTATCGCTGGCAAACAAAAGCACCGACTGCTTTTTATGATTCTGGCACACTTCAATCCGTGTTCCTGCCAATATTCCCATTGATGACAGTCTGTTGGTAAGCCGTATCTCATCCTTGATCTCCCGGATAAAATAGCTGTTTCCCGGGATTGCTTCCGAAAGCGTCATTTTCTCCATTTCGTATTCTCCAATCCAAATATTATTTTATTAGTCTGTACTAACTCGATAAATGTTACACAGATTCGCGATGTTTGTAAAATCCATTTGGTCATTTTAAGCCCGTTTAGCAATAAAATATATCCGTTGCATTGTTATTTTTTCTTTTGCCTGATAAAATAAACATGCTATGGAGGTAAATTATGGACGTCAACACGCAGACACATTTTGTATTGGAAAAAGAAAACAACAGCCGTTTAGATTTCTATAAACTTGCACCCGGTGTCAGTATGCAGTTCAACCAGATCTATGTGGGCAGCTGGGAAAAAGGAAACATCCTTGTATCGGACCGGATACTGAATCTGAACTTTTGCGTAAACGGCAGATGCGAAGTCAGCCTGGAGCACAACCGCTACGCGATCGTCAAAAAAGATCAGGTCTGCATCAGTACCATTTCCCCGGATAAGGATTTCTACTATCCTGGAAAACTCTATGAGGGCATCCAGCTATTTATCGATCTGCAAATACTGGAAGAATCAAAGGACGATCACTTCCTGCCTTTTTTAGGGATCGATCCAAACGATATCGCCAGTGTATTCTGCTCGAAAAAGGGCATTTACTTCCGGCAGATGGACAACAATATCTCCGGTATCATCTTAAAGGCCTGGGCATCCAAAGAGAATATGGACATTCCCGCTCTCCGCTATCTGACCGTCCAACTCCTCCATGATGTTATGGCATTTCCAGTGAAAAGCGAGTGTGAAACTTATTTTACAAGATCGCAGATCGCCATTGTAAAAGAAGCCGAACATCTCATTTTAGAAGATCTGTCCAAACGCTTCACCGCAAAAGAAATGGCAGACCGGTTCGGCATCAGCGAGAGCAGCTTTAAGCTGTACATAAAAGGGATCCTCGGAGACAGCTATCTCTCCTATTTCCGAAAAAAACGAATGGAAAAAGCCGCAGAGTTACTGGAATCCACGAATATGAAAGTGATCGACATCGCCATCCGTGTCGGCTATGAGAATCAGGGCAAATTCGCAAAAGTATTTTCCGATCTGTACGGCGTATCTCCACTGGAATTTAGAAGGCTTTCCAAATAAAAAAGTGCATGTATATCATCTTCCCATATACATGCACTTCCTGTTTTTATTTTGCGAAAAATATCTATTTTGCGAAACACTTCCATTTTATAAATGCATCACGCGCTCTTTGATCTCCTGCGTTCTGCCCTGGTTCCAGAACTGGGTTCCGATATAGCCGCAGGTTCTTCTCGCGACATTCATCGTATCCTCATCGCGGTTTCCGCAGTTCGGGCATTCCCATACAAGTTTTCCGTCCTCGTCGGTCACGATCTGGATCTGTCCGTCATAACCGCATTTCTGGCAGTAATCACTCTTGGTATTCAGCTCCGCGTACATGATGTTGTCATAGATGAACTTCATGACATCGAGTACCGCCGGAATATTATCCTGCATATTCGGAACTTCCACATAGCTTACCGCGCCACCCGTGGAAAGCGCCTGGAACTGCGACTCGAATTTCAGCTTGGAAAACGCGTCGATCTCTTCCTTTACGTTTACATGGTAGCTGTTGGTGATGTAGTTTTTGTCCGTCACGTCCTTGATGATGCCAAAACGCTTCTGTAGACATTTCGCGAATTTATAGGTCGTACTCTCGATCGGTGAGCCGTAAATGCTAAATCCAATGTTGGTTTCTTCACGCCACTTATCACACGCGTCATTCATATGCTGCATCACTGCAAGCGCAAACGGAGTCGCCTCCGGATCGGTGTGTGACTTTCCGGTCATATAGCGCACACATTCATAAAGTCCCGCATATCCGAGGGAGATCGTGGAGTATCCGCCATAGAGTAACTTATCGATCGTCTCGCCCTTTTTCAGACGTGCCAGCGCGCCGTACTGCCAGAGGATCGGAGCCGCATCGGAAAGTGTTCCCTTGAGGCGGTTGTGGCGGCACATCAGTGCGCGGTAGCAGAGTTCGAGACGCTCGTCAAAGATCTCCCAGAACTTTTTCTCGTCTCCGCCGGAGGATAACGCCACGTCCACAAGGTTGATCGTGACAACACCCTGGTTGAAACGTCCGTAGAATTTGTATTTTCCGTTCTCGTCTTTCCAGACACTTAATGCACTGCGGCAGCCCATAACCGGGAAGCAGTTGCCTTCCTTTAACTCTTTCATCTTCTTCTCGGAGATGTAATCCGGCACCATACGCTTTGCCGTACACTTTGCGGCAAGCTCGGTCAGATAAAAATACGGTGTGCCTTCGGTCACATTGTCATCCTCAAGCACATATAAGAGCTTCGGAAATGCCGGTGTGATCCAGACACCTTTTTCATTCTTCACGCCCTCGTAACGCTGTTTTAACATTTCCTCAATGATCAGCGCGAGATCCTTCTTTTCCTGTTCATTTTTTGCCTCGTTCAGATACATGAAAATAGAAAGGAACGGAGCCTGTCCATTGGTGGTCATCAGCGTAATGACCTGATACTGGATCGTCTGAACGCCACGGTTTACCTCTTTTCTGAGACGCCGCTCCACGATCTCGTTCATGACTTCCTCTGACGGAACCTGCGGAAGCAGTTTGGATTCCTCTGCCACTTCCCTGCGGATCTTTTCTCTGGAAACATTGACAAACGGCGCCAAATGTGCCAGAGAAATACTCTGTCCGCCGTACTGGTTACTTGCGACCTGCGCAATGATCTGGGTCGCAATGTTGCATGCCGTGGAAAAGCTGTGCGGCTTCTCGATCAGTGTCTCACTGATGACCGTACCGTTCTGGAGCATATCCTCTAGATTGACCAGATCGCAGTTATGCATATGCTGCGCGTAGTAGTCCGAATCATGGAAATGGATGATACCCTGGCGGTCTGCCTCCACAATATCCGGCGGCAGCAACAGTCTTTTTGTGATATCCTTGCTGACTTCGCCCGCCATATAATCACGCTGTACACTGTTTACCGTCGGATTTTTGTTGGAATTTTCCTGTTTGATCTCCTCGCTGTTGCACTCGATCAAGGTAAGGATCCGGTTATCGGTCGTGTTTGCCTTACGCACGAGCGAACGCTCATAGCGGTAAATGATGTAGTTTTTCGCCACATTAAAAGCTCCGGTGGACAAAATCTGCTTCTCTACCATATCCTGGACTTCCTCAACGGACACCGCGCGTCCTAGCTTCTGGCATTTATACTGGATAAAATCCGCAACGTCCTGAATCTGTTCTTTACTCAGGCGGTTCCCTTCCGTTGCGTCGTTCGCTTTTGTTATCGCAATTATGATCTTAGCCAGATCAAAATCTTCTTCTGATCCATTTCGTTTTGTAATTCGCATTTTGAATCTCCTCCTAATGATAGATTATAACGGTATCTGCTCCGTTTAGCAACTAGATATTGTATTTTTATTTGTTGTTTTATACAATATATAAGATTATGTTCTCAAGCAACATGTGGCCGGCGCCTCTATTTTTCTGCAAAAGAATCTTAGTGTCTGACAACTGACCTGTTCCGGATTCCCGGTTTTTCCCTCATAATATGCGGGTGATCCGCCCAAAAGCGGATCTTGTATTTTCAGACTTTTCTTTCATACTTTCCTGTGTTACAATATTAGAGTTGCCATGCAACAATTCTACGGGAGAAAAAGGAGTTTTAATAAGAAAATGAAAAAAACATGGAATGTAAACGTAAACGGAACGAATCACGTCATTGAATATAAAACGGGATTCGGCGGTATCAAGATCAGTATAAACGGAACCGCAAACAAGGTAAAATCCCAGAACTGGTTTATTATGATGCTTGACTACCCGATCCAGATTGACGGAACCGAGGTCCGCGTGGTTGCGCTCGGAAGCAAGGTACGTCTCGCGGTAAATGGCATTTATCAGGACAATGGCCAGTCTTACCAGCCATTAAACCGTATCCCGACCTACTGTCATGTACTTCTCGGCATCAGCTGTATTGCCGGCTTTCTGCTCTGCGGATGGGTCGGTCTTGCGATCGGCATTTTGTTTGGAACACTTTACATCAAACAGGGACTGTCCGGGAAAACCGGTGTCGTGATCGGATCTTTCATCGGCTGCTGCGCGATCCAGATTGCCATCATGATCGCTGTTTTACTTCTGCAGTACTAAAAAGGAGTATTTGCCATGGAATCCATGAATCAGAATGAAAATCAGTATACACAGACACCGGATGGCTGCTCCACACAACAGCCTTACCACCAGCCGGTTATTATTGCCGGAAATCCGGCGGAAGATAAACGGCGTACCAAAAATCTCGCCATCATCTCTCTGGTATGCGGCATTCTCTCGATCGTGTTCTGCATCTTTTTCTATGTCAGTATCATCCTTGGGATCGCAGGGCTGATCCAGGCATTGATCAGCCTTGGGCAGCACAGAGATGGCAGAAGCCATGCGATCGCAGGTGTTATCACCAGTACGATCGGAACAGTGTTATCCGTCATATCGTTTCTGGTGTGGATTCTCGTTATTGCAAACATCTAAGCAGGACGGAATATGACAGACATTACTACAAAAAAGAGTTTTCGGATCCAAAACCGAAAACTCTTTTTCTTTTCCCTGTTATTTTAAGCCGACACAAACATCACCCGGTTGCGCCTTGCCAGCGCGATCGCGATATGGCAGACTTCCATCAGCGCGCAGATCTTATCCGCCACTGTGATGATCCATGCCTCTTTGTTTCTCGGAAGAGGTCCAAGCGGAAACATATGCGACAGGATCGCGTCCCACTCACGTTCGCTGATCTGAAAAACTTCCTTGCTGTTTTTCGCCGCAACCTTCGGATGATAAAACGCCTGATGTTCTCCGGTCGGCGTCTTCTCATGAAAGTCATACAGGCAGAAATCATGCAAAAGCCCGGCACGCGCGGCAACACCGGCGTCTGCGCCAAACAGATCCGCCATCCGCCAGGACAGATAGGACACATTCAGGCTATGCATCAGCCGGTTCGTCCAGAAATGATGTGTATAGCGGCCAAGCTGCTGAAACTTCGCATTCTGCAAGATCGGAAGAACGTGCGCCACATATGCGGGGGCAACCTCTTTCGACACTTCAATCTCCATCGGCAATCACTCACTTTCTTTCTATTCTATCTTCATTATCGGCAGAACCGCCTTCAAATACAAGGGATTTCCTGTGAATTTTTTCTTAATTCTTTCTTACTTTATATCACCTTTACATCACGTTCTGCGGTGTACCGTCCAGATATTTCCTTACATTATCAAAATCAATGATCGCACGCTTTATGAGTGCCTCTTTGGTGGCGAACGCAACATGCGGTGTCGCGATCAGATTTTTTGCGTGAAGAAGCGGATGATCCTCCGGTACCGGCGGCTCTGTTTCAAACACATCCACTGCCGCTCCCGCGATCTGACCGTCATTTAAGGCTTTCGCAAGTGCCGCGCTGTCCACGACCGGTCCACGCGCCGTATTGATCAGCACTGCGCCCGGTTTCATCTTTGCGAGCTCCGCTTCCCCGATCATTCCCCTGGTCTTCCCATTTAACGGCACATGCAGCGAAATGATATCGCAGGTCTCCAACAGTTCTCCTAACTCCATCCAGGTAACGCCCGGCAGATCTTTTCTGGTTCTCGAGTACGCATACACCTCGCAGCCAAATGCCTGCGCGATCGCAGCGACACGGCTTCCGATCGCTCCGGTTCCGATGACACCGAATTTTTTTCCTTCCAGTTCAAAGCCGACCAGTCCGTCCTTTGTCCCGGATTTGCGCACCACCTCATTGCATGGAATGATATTGCGGTAAAGATTGATGAGAAGCCCAAACACCAGATCCGATACCGCCGCGTTGGAATAGCCCGCACAGTTGCAGATCGTGATGTTTCTCTTCCGGCATTCCTCCACCGCGATATGATCGATCCCGGTAAACGCGACCGCAAGCAGCTTTAAGTTTTTGCATCCATCGATCACCGTCTCATTTAACGGAAGGTTTGCCACCACAATGATATCCGCATCCTTTCCGCGCTCGATCAGCGTGGCATCATCCGTCACACGGGTATCGTAATAAACGATCTCGGCATCCTTTCCGACTGCCTTGTCCGCGATCTCCAGTAAAGTTTCCTTTTCCACACCCAATGGTTCGATAATTACAAGTTTCATATGCATCTTCTCCTGTTCCTGTAAAAAAATTCCCGCCCGGCATACCAAATCTCTCCAGTCTGCTCAGGCGGGATAACCTACTCATATTATATTTCAGATACGACTTTTAGTCAATGAACAAAGAGGTGGAATAGTAACGATCTCCACTGTCAGGAAGCAGTGCTACGATCGTCTTTCCTGCGTTCTCCGAGCGTTTTGCAACTTCAAGTGCTGCATAAAGCGCTGCTCCGGAAGAAATTCCTACGAGGAAGCCTTCGGTGGAAGCAATCTCTTTTCCGACACGGAACGCGTCATCATTGGCAACCTTGAATACTTCATCATATACCTTGGTATTTAAAGTATCCGGTACGAAGCCTGCGCCGATACCCTGGATCTTGTGCGGACCGCTCTTTCCTTCGGAAAGTACCGGTGAGCTCTCCGGCTCTACGGCAATGACCTGAACATTCGGATTCTGGGATTTTAAGTATTCTCCGGTTCCGGTAATGGTTCCGCCTGTGCCGACACCTGCGATAAAGATGTCTACTTTTCCGTCTGTATCATTCCAGATCTCCGGTCCGGTCGTCTTTTTGTGGATCGCCGGGTTTGCCGGGTTCACAAACTGTCCCGGAATAAAGCTGTTCGGGATCTCTTTGCTTAATTCTTCTGCCTTTGCGATCGCACCTTTCATTCCTTTGGTTCCCTCTGTCAGTACGATCTCTGCGCCATATGCCTTTAAGATGTTACGGCGCTCAACGCTCATGGTTTCCGGCATAGTAAGGATCGTGCGGTATCCCTTTGCTGCTGCGATCGCCGCAAGTCCGATACCGGTGTTTCCGGAAGTCGGCTCAATGATAACAGAACCTTCCTTTAACAGGCCCTTTTCCTCTGCATCTTCGATCATCGCTTTTGCGATACGGTCTTTGACACTTCCTGCCGGGTTGAAATACTCAAGCTTTGCAAGGATCGTTGCCTTTGCGTCGTATTTCTTCTCCATGTTTACCACTTCTACAAGCGGTGTGTTTCCGATCAGTCCTAATGTTCCTTTATAAATGTTTGCCATACTATCTTCCTTTCTGAATGATTCTTTGACTTTTTTGTTTATTTTACTGCCTGAAATGCAATATCAAGATCTTCGATAATATCATCAATGTGCTCGGTTCCGATGGAAAGACGAACCGTGTTCGGCTTGATGCCCTGCTCTAAGAGTTCCTCGGTACTGAGCTGTGAATGTGTTGTGGATGCCGGATGGATCGCAAGGGATTTTACATCCGCCACATTTGCAAGCAGAGAAAAGATTTCCAGATGATCAATAAAATCTTTCGCTGTCTTGTCATCACCCTTGATCTCAAAGGTAAAAATGGAACCTCCGCCATTCGGGAAATATTTCTTATATAATTCCTGCTGTGTCTTATCATCGGTAACAGACGGATGATGTACTTTTTCCACCTGCGGATGATTGTTTAAGTACTCGACTACCTTCAGCGCGTTTTCCACATGACGCTCCACTCTAAGCGATAAAGTCTCAAGTCCCTGCAGGAAAATGAAAGAATGGAACGGGGAGATCGTAGCTCCGGTGTCACGAAGCAGGATCGCACGGATCTTTGTGACAAATGCTGCCGGTCCTACTGCCTTGGTAAAGCTGATTCCATGATAACTCGGGTTCGGCTCGGTTAAGGATTTGAACTTGCCGGATGCCTCCCAGTCAAATTTTCCGCTGTCCACGATCACGCCACCGATGGCTGTTCCGTGTCCGCCAATAAACTTGGTTGCGGAATGTACCACAATGTCCGCGCCGTATTCGATCGGGCGAACCAGATAAGGTGTTGCGAAAGTATTGTCAACCACAAGCGGGATCTTGTGCGCATGCGCGATCTTTGCAAGTGCCTCGATATCGGTCACTTCTGAATTCGGATTGCCCAGTGTCTCTACATAAAGCGCCTTGGTGTTCTCTTGGATCGCTTTGTCAAACGCATCTAAATCGAGTGCATCCACGAATGTCGTTGTGATACCGTACTGCGGAAGTGTATGCTCAAGCAGGTTGTAAGAACCACCGTAAATATTGTTTGCCGCTACGATGTGATCTCCCGCCTGCGCAAGATTTTCTATGGTATAGGTGATCGCTGCCGCTCCGGATGCAACCGCAAGTGCCGCAACGCCGCCTTCCAGTGCCGCGATACGTCTCTCAAACACGTCCTCGGTCGGGTTGGTCAGTCTGCCGTAGATATTTCCGGCATCGGTCAGTCCAAATCTTGCCGCTGCGTGTTCAGAATTGTGGAATACATAGGAAGATGTCGCGTAGATCGGAACCGCTCTTGCGTCGGTAACCGGGTCTGCTTCTTCCTGTCCGATATGTAACTGTAAGGTTTCAAATTTTAAATTTCTATCTGTATATGCTGATTTGCTCATAATATTTTCTCCAATCTATGTGTTGTATTTTGTTATTTATGGTTCTCATTGAAAAGGCAGCTCATACAACAACACATTCGATCGTCCTTTGCAATATATCCAGATGTAATTTTTGAATTCTTCATGCTGTCTTCTCTCCTTCTTTGCTTGATTTCATATATATCATATTTGATAAGTATGATTTTATTCCCGTATTCCTACTTTGTCAATAGGTTTTCCGGAAATTTGTCATAGGTTTTTTTGATAGCTGGCTATCAGTTTGAAAATACTTTATAATGTAGGTATCGAACTTTTTACCTATATGCGCACTTATGAAACAAAACATGCAGGTCAACAGATGAGTCTGTTTGACCTGCATGGGGAATGAACCTATTTATTTTACTTCAACACCAGCTTTAAGACATCCGTCACTTTTTTGACCGGGATGATCTCAAGCTTTTCTTTTACTTCATCTGCCACGTCCGAAAGATCGTCCATATTTTCATACGGGATCAGGACTTTCGTGATACCGGCGCGCTGTGCCGCCATCAGCTTCTCCGGCAGTCCGCCGATCGGCATGACGCAGCCCCTTAAGGAAACCTCACCGGTCATGGCATATTCCGGGCTTACCGCCTTGCCGGTCACAAGAGACGCAAGCGCAGTCGTAAGCGTGATGCCCGCTGACGGTCCGTCTTTTGGTACGGCTCCTTCCGGGACATGGATGTGCAGATCGTATTTCTCCCAGTCTGCGGTCTCCTTCGGATAAAGCGATTTGACCAGGCTCACGGCGATCTCGGCGGATTCCTTCATGACATCTCCGAGCTGACCGGTGATCTGCACCTTGCCGCTTCCTTTGGTCTGCATCGTCTCAATAAATAAGATCTCTCCGCCTGCGGACGTCCATGCAAGTCCGGTCACTACACCAGGCTTTTTCGCTTCCAGGATATGCTCGTGGTGGATCGGTCTGCGATCTAAAAATTCCGGCAGTTTTTTCGCCGTGACCGTAATACTCTTCTGCTCGCCTTTTACCAGCTTCACCGCCGCATAACGGCAGAGGGTATCCAGTCTCTTTTTCAGTCCACGGACACCGGATTCCATTGTGTAGCCGTTGATCAGCGCATGCAGTGCCGCATCCGGCACTTTTAACTGTCTCGCCTTGATTCCCATATTCTTCATCGCCTTTGGCAGAAGATGCCGTTTTGCGATCTCAAATTTTTCAAGCTCCGTATAGCCCGGAAACTGAATGACTTCCATACGGTTTAACAGCGGCTCCGGTATCGTGTCGGTCGAATTTGCCGTGCAGACAAAAAGCACATCCGAAAGATCATACGGCACATTCATGTAATGATCGGTAAAGCTGTTGTTCTGCTCCGGGTCAAGCACTTCTAACAGCGCACTTGCCGGATCCCCGCTGTAATCCCTGGAAAGTTTATCGACTTCGTCTAAGACCATAACCGGATTGGAAACACCGCTGCGCTTCATGCCCTCCATGATCCGCCCCGGCATTGCTCCGATGTAAGTACGTCTGTGGCCGCGGATCTCCGCCTCATCCCGGACACCACCCAGGCTGACACGGATGTATTCACGGTGAAGCGCCTTTGCAATGCTCTGTCCGATACTGGTTTTTCCGGTTCCCGGCGCTCCGACAAAGAGTAAGATCGAACCCGCCTGCTTTTTATTGAGTGCCATGACCGCCATCTGCTCAATGATCCTTCTTTTTACTTTCTTTAAGCCATAATGCTCCTCATCAAGTATCTGCTCTGCCTCGGCAAGATCCACATCAAACGCCGGCTCTTTTTTCCAGGAAAGGCTCGTGACAAAATCCAGATAGTCATAGAGCATACCGTACTCATGGCTGTCGCTGCCCTCCTGCTTCATGCGGTTTAACATCTTTTCCGCTTCTTTTTTCGCCGTCTCATTCATGCCGGATTCCATGATCTTATGCTCAAATTTGCGCACATCCGAAACGTTTTCCGGGTGCATCTCATCCAGCTTGTTCTGCAGAAAATCAATCTGCTTTTTCAATGCCTCTTCGCGGTAGATCTTTTCGTGGGAGGCTTTCTGCGCACTTTCCGCCTCCTCACCGATCTCAGATAATTCGATGAATTCGTAGATCGCCTTTTCGATCAGTTCGATACGCTCTGACCGTGAATCCGTCTCCACCATCGCGTATTTCTCTTCCGGACTTAAATTCAGGTAATTTGCAAGCGCGCAGACGACCTCCACTGCGTTTTTCCAGCGCAGGATATAGCCTCTCGCCCAGATGCCCCACTGATAATTCTGTGCAAATCCAAGCAGGTCATCTTTTAATTTTCCGAAACGCTCTTTCTCCTCTTCCGGCGTAAGATCCTCTGCCTCCGCACGGATCACGGCTGTCGCTGTGACCACACCTTCCGTCACTTCCACATCCGAGATCGTCACACGTTCTTTGACACGGATACAGATATTTCCCTCCTCATCCGGATTTTCCACTACACCTGAAACACCGACCGGATAGAAATCATCTGCCGTAAGCTCCTGCCGCTCTTTTTCCTCTTTTTGCATGACAAAGAGCACATCCTCGCCCGGCTCCGCTTTTTGTGTATGCAGACTTTCAAACAGGTCTTTTTTGAAATAAAATGTAATTTCCGGTAAAAGAATCATATTATAAACTGGTATTACGATCATATGCAATTCCTCCTTTTTATCAGCACTCTTTTGTATCGAGTGCTAACCCGTGTGTAAAAAAATATGCGGTTTCCCGCAAAATCATAACATTCGATACTTCTTTTTTTCATAATAGCACAAAATTCACGCTTGTCAACTGCTTTTAGAAAATAAAGTGTGCGCTTACCGCACACTTTCGCGCGCGAGCGGTATGTTCAACATAAACTTCATCTCCGCGAGCTGCGCATCCCCGCGGAGCGTTTTTGAATCATAGGAAGGAATTTCCTATGATTCGAAAAAGCCCCTTCCGATCTCTCAGAAAGGGCTCCTCATTATGTTTTTTAAATCACACTTTTTATTCCATCACAGCGACTACACATTCGCAGCTTGTCAATGTCACGCTTCCGCTCTCTTTTGCCTGCGCACAAACCGCCTGCTCCCGTCCCAGATTGGACAAAAGAACCTGTTTTACGTTTCCATCCAGCTTTAAGGTGTGCTCACCGCTTCCGAAATTGGCAAGCACCAGAACGTCCTGCCCGCTTTCTTTGGATTTACGGTGAAACGCAAAGATATCATCCTTTTCCCGGTACGCCGGCACAAAATCACCATAGGTGAACGTTTCTTTATACGCATCCGATTTCCGCAGTGCGACTAACTTCTTATAATAGGAAAGTACGGAATCCGCCCGGTTCTCCTGCTCTTTTACGTTGATCTCTTTGTAATTCGGGTTGAGTGCAAGCCACGGTGTTCCGTCTCCGAATCCCGCATTCTTCTCATCGCTCCACTGCATCGGCGTTCTCGCGTTGTCACGGCTGTTCTCATAGCAGCATTTTAACGCTTCTTCTTTCGTGCATCCTGCCTCGATCGCAACCTTGTACTGATCGATCGTGCTGATATCATCGTACTCGGAAATGTCACCGCGCACGCAGTTCGTCATACCGATCTCCTGTCCCTGGTAAATAAATGGGATACCGCGTAAAAGCACTGAGGTTGTCGCCAGCATCTTTTTGCCCGCCTCATTCTGCGCGTACTCCGGCAGATAACGGCTCGCACCTCTCGGCTCATCATGGTTTTCAATGATATTTGCCTTAAATCCGATATTTTCCATCTCAAGCTGGGATGCATACACGATATCGCGCCACTCTTTAAATACGATCGGCTTGCTGTCATACCAGCCATGTTCCCCGAAAGTCAGCTCATGTGCCGAGAAATCAAACATCGTGGAAAAATGTCCGTCCTCGCCGATAAATTCACGCAGTTCGTCCTCTTTCATATTAAATACTTCGCCGACCGTAAACGCATCGTATTTCTCAAAGGTCTCATGCTTCATTTCCTCTAAGAACTCACCAACACCGTCCACTTCCTCTACCATCTTGACACAGGACGCAAGTCCGTCCGGGCCGTCCGGCGCAAAGGACGGAAAGCTCGTGTCTTTCTTGATGTTGATGATCGCATCGATACGGAATCCGCCAAGTCCCTTGTCTAACCACCAGTTGATCATGTCATAGACCTTGCGGCGCAGCTTCGGGTTCTCCCAGTTCAAATCCGGCTGTTCTTTCGCGAACATATGCAGATAATATTTATCACTGCCCGGCACCGGTTCCCAGGCGCTTCCGCCAAAATAGGAGCGGTAATTGCTCGGCGCTTTTCCGTCTTTTCCCTTTACAAAATAGAAATAATCCGCATAAGGGCCGTCCGGATCCGCAAGCGCTTTCTTGAAATATTCATGCTGGTCGGAGCAGTGGTTTACAACCAGATCCATCACGATATACATATCCCGCTTTTTTGCTTCCGCCAGAAGTTCGTCAAACTCTTCCATCGTACCGAACTCCTCCGCGATCTTATAATAATCCGCGATATCATATCCCTGATCCACAAACGGAGATTTGTAGATCGGTGAGAGCCAGATAATGTCGATCCCAAGTTCTTTTAAGTAATCCAGCTTTGAGATCACACCGCGAAGATCTCCGATACCGTCCCCATTGGTATCGCAAAAGCTCTTCGGATAGATCTGATATGCTACCTTGTCATGCCACCATTTTTTCTTCATTTTGTTTCCCTCCTGCATTTTTGTTTTTTTTATCATTTCACCCACATATTTTTTGGTTCTGTTGCTCTTTTTGTATGATACTGTTATTATAAAACCACATTTCAAATTTTTCTTGCACTATATTTTCTTTTTATAACACAAAACTGCCCTGTAAGTCATATTATATTTGGGCAGACAGAAACTGGATTATACAAATTTGGGAGGACAGGTATGAAAGAGATCTCTGCCCCGGCACCGGAGCAAAAGGAAAAAGCGAAACACGGGGAACAGATGTTTCCGCTCCAGCAGTATATCACCGAGCTTTCGGATTCTTACCCGGCTGTCACGGCACACTGGCACGAGGAGGCGGAATTTACGCTGATCGAGGAGGGAAGCTGCGTCTATCAGGCGCATCTGCAGTCCTATCCCGTCCAGCCCGGCGACCTCATTTTTCTCCCGCCGATGACCCTGCACGCGATCAGTTCCATTCCCGGTACCGGCATGCGCTCCGAAACCTATGTGTTTCACATGAATTTTCTCGGCATTAATTCCGCGGATGTCTGCGCCGTCCGCTACCTGACGCCGCTTGCCAAGCAAAAACTGATCCCGCCCTTTGTGATAAGAAAAGATCATCCTGCTTACGGAGAAGTCCTTTCTTTGTTCCACGCGATCAGCCAGGCCTATGAAACTGCTGCCCCCGGCTATGAACTGATGCTAAAATCCCTGTTTCTACAGCTCATCGCCGTCCTGCTCCCCTACTGCACGGAAAGTTCCAGCCTGCCACAGCTCCACACCGAACACGCCGCGAAATTAAAACTCGTGCTCGACTACATTGAGCACCACTACGCAAAGGATCTCACCATTGAGCAGCTTGCCGGCATCTGCTACTTCAGCGAGTACTATTTCATGCGCTTTTTCAAAAAATATGTTGGAATGTCCTGTCTCTCCTATATCAAAAACCTGCGGCTCGAAAAAGCTGCCGAACAGTTTGAACAGGGAGAGTCTTCCACACTTTCGGTCTCACTTGCGGTCGGTTTCCACAATCTTTCTTATTTTCATCGTGAATTTAAGAAGAAATATGGCATGACACCGAAGAAATTTATGGAAGATCTGACGGTTGACTGAGCACTCATTTGTAGTATAATAAGGAACGTTTTTAAAGCTTCAACAAAATATACGGTGTGTCCGACCATACCACACAGCATTCGCACCGCTTTTCTGGTGTTTCTAAGCGGGCTGTCTCACAAAGTTCATGGAATACTGCTTCCAAAACTCGCTTTTGCACAATGGCTCCATTAATTATTGTGAGCTCGGACAGTCGTCCGCAGTATTCCCTTTTGTTCGCGCAGCCCACAAAGAAACACTGAGAAAACCTGCGCCAGAATGCCGCGTGCCAATGGCGGACAATTCCGCATATACTTGTTTGAATCTTTGAAAAACAACCGCTCTTCCCCATCACCTGCAAAATCTTTATATCCTGACAGGAGATTTTTATTATGACAGAAACTTATGAACAACAATATAAAAAGATGACCGAAACGCCTGTCCACAAACTGGTGCTTTCCCTCGGTCTTCCAACTACGATCAGCATGCTCGTGACCAACCTCTACAATATCGCCGACACTTTTTTTGTCAGCCAGATCGGAACCAGCGCAAGTGGCGCAACCGGTGTTGTTTTCGCGCTGATGGCGATCATCCAGGCGTTCGGCTTTATGCTTGGCCACGGCGCAGGCAGCAATTTAAGCCGCAGACTTGGTGCCTCCGACATTGCGTCCGCGAGACGCTATGCCTCCACCAGTTTTTTTCTCTCGCTCCTCTGCGGAAGCCTTATCATGGCACTCGGTCTGATTTTCTGCGATCCGCTGATGCGTCTGCTTGGCAGTACCGACACGATCCTGCCTTACGCCCGGATCTACGGCAGATATATCCTGATCGCCGCGCCTGCCATGGCTTCAAGCTGTGTCATGAACAACATCCTGCGCTACGAGGGCAAAGCGTTCTACGCAATGATCGGGCTTGCTTCCGGCGGTATTCTAAATATTTTCGGTGATCTTCTTTTTATCTATGGATTTCACATGGGAATCAGCGGTGCCGGACTTTCCACCATGCTCTCCCAGTACATCGGTGCCGTTTTGCTGATCCTGCCTTTCCTGCAGAAGAAAGTGCAGAGCCGTTTTTCCATTGCCTATGTCACCCGATGCCGCAGCGAACTTTTGAGCATCATCACCGTCGGACTTCCGAGTATGGCAAGACAGGGCTTAAACAGTGTTTCGATCATGGTCTTAAACCTGATGGCCGCTCCATACGGAGACGCCGCGATCGCCGCGATGAGCATTGTTTCCCGTATCATGAACTTCCTGTTCTGTGTCGGACTCGGCATCGGTCAGGGCTTTCAGCCGGTTTCCGCCTACAATTACGGGGCAAAAAAATACCGCCGTCTGAAAGAGGCGTTTTACTTTACTTTAAAGTTCGGAACCGGTATGCTCTGTATTTTTGCTCTTTTCGGCTTTGTTTTTGCGACACCGCTCATCCATATTTTCAGAGAAGATGCAAAAGTGCTTGCGATCGGTGTACCTGCGCTCCGCATGCAGTGCGTGACTCTGCTCCTCGTTCCGATCTCCGTCTGCGGAAATATGCTGTTTCAGAGTATCGGTAAAAGCGGACGCGCATTTTTCCTCGCCTGCACCAGAAGCGGTATTATCTTTGTGCCGGTCATCCTGCTCCTGTCACACAGCTTCGGTCTGTTCGGCATCGAGATCTCACAGTCGATCGCGGATATTTTATCAGCTGCTGTTACGATCCCGTTTTTCCTCTCTTTTTTCCGGACGCTGCCGAAAGAAGATGAGTAGTTGCAGATAGACGTACCCATCTGCAAATGTCATGTTAGAAATAATGTTGATTCCGTACAAAAAAATATGAAAGAAAAGAAGCGCCGGAATTGACGCTTCTTTTTTTAGACTTTTTTCTTCGATCTTTGCATCATTGCATAAGCATTTCCAACGGAGGCTCATCACAATATGCTGCATTTCCTTCCCATGGATAACCGATCGACTGTTCCGTATCCCAATCAAAAAAATGCATTTTTTCCGGTTTTATCACCAGTTTCATTCTGCTTCCCTTTTCCGGGACTTCTGTTTCACTGACTACAATAAATTCTGTCCCTGCCACATCCAGATAAATGCCATACCTGTTTCCATAATCCTCCACATATTTTACAATTCCGCTCCAACCAGCTTCCGTTTCTTCCTGTGTCAGCAGAATATGCTCCGGCCGTACCCCAAAATAAATTTTCTGACCGGGCGGCAGACAGGATTTCCAGATATCCGGTATTTGCATACTTTCCTTTCCGATCCAAAGGCACTGATCCTCTATATGAATTTCCACAACATTCATGGACGGCGAACCAATAAATTTTGCTGTAAACACATTTGCCGGTTTATGGTAAACATTTGCAGGCGTATCTATCATCTGAATTTTTCCTTTGTTCAGCAGTGCCACTCTTTCTCCCACTGTCATTGCCTCTATCTGATCGTGTGTAACATAGATCATGGTCTGCCCATAAACTTCATGGATTTTTACCAGCTCTTTCCTCGCCCGCAATCTGAGCTGTGCATCCAGATTTGACAATGGTTCGTCCAGCAGAAAATAATCCGCCTTTTTTACAACTGCCCGGGCGAGCGCGACCCTCTGCCGCTGTCCGCCGGAAAGTTCTTTGGGTTTCCGCATCTCATAACCGGCCAGATCCAGCATTTCCAAAACCTGCTTTAACCGCTGTTCCATTTCTTTTTGGGGAACCTTATGTACCTTTAAGCCATATAAAATATTGTCCTTCACCGTCATGTGCGGAAACAGCGCATAATTCTGAAACACCATGGCAATATTACGATCCCCGCAATCAACATCATTGACGCACCGTTCTCCCATGTAAAGCTTTCCGTCCGAAATCTTTTCCAATCCTGCAATCATGCGCAGTATCGTTGATTTTCCACAGCCGGAAGGTCCTAAAAGGATTAACCGCTCTCCTTTTTTTACCCTCAGATTCAGGTTGTCAATTACTGTATTTTTCTCATATGTTTTGCAAACATTTTCAAATATGATATCCTGCATTTTCTTTCCCTCCTATCCTTTTATCCCGGACATTGCAAATGTGTTAATAATAAACCTCTGAAAAATAAAATATAACAGCAACGGAACTGCCATAGTAAGAACCGACACTGCCATTGCCACCGTAAAATCTGTTCCTCCTTCCGCACTGACATACATCTGCAGTGCCAGAGAAAGCGTGTAATGATCCTTGGTTTTCAAGATCAGAACCGGCCATACATACTCATTCCATGAATTAATAAAAAAGATAATACCTATAGACATGACAGACGGACGGATCAACGGCACAACCACATCGGACATAATTCTTATATTCCCTGCCTTTTCCAACTGCATAACCTCGATCAGTGACTTGGGTATCCCACGCATCGCCTGACGCAGCATAAAAATTCCCAGTACATCCGCAAACTGCGGCAACATAACCCCCAAAAGTGAATCCGACAGACCCATCTTGGAAATCATCAGATAATTCGGTATCATCGTTACCGTAAATGGAATAAACATGGTCGAAAGCATTGCAAAATATAAAGAATCTTTTCCTTTTACCGGGAGATATACAAATGCATACGCAGCCAGAATACTGGTCAATGTCTTACACACGGTCACAACTACTGCAATCAAAAACGTATTTACCGTAATTTTTACAAATGGTAGATTTTCAAAAACCTTTCGGTAATTTTCTAGTGTCGGCTTTGACGGAATAACTTCAAATACATTCTGATATGCATCCGACAAAGCTTTGAATGAATTAGAGCATGCAAATACAATAGGAAACAATAGTATGATCACACATAAAATGAGCAATACATGCCAGTACCACTGTGTTTTTTTAATTTTCATAATAAACTCCTTTTTCAACACATTTAAATTCCAGAATCAGCAGAATAATGAAGAATACCATCGTTATCACAGACCATGCAGATGACATTCCGGTGCGATAAAGCGAAAATGCCTCATGATAAGACATATAGACCATATTAGAGCTCGCATAATTCGGTCCTCCCTGCGTAATGACCTTAATCGGAGTAAATACATACTGAAGGCCCTGGATAATAGTCGTTATAAACACATATATTCCGGTAGCTGAACTGACAGGGACTATGATGTCCAGAAAAATTCTCCACACTGGCACACGATCCATTCTTGCCGCCTCAATCAGTTCCACCGGAACGCCGGAGATTCCCGCAAGAATAACAATGAAATTATATCCAAAGGATTTCCAGCTTGTGATAATGCTTAACACTGCAATGACCCACCCCTCGGTTTTTGACCACACCGGAATGGTAATTCCAAAATATTTCGCAATAACCGCAACCGGTCCCGATACCGGATTTAATATCCATGTATACAAAATCGATCCAACCACAAGTGAAATCACGCTCGGCAGGAAAAATGCGACTTTATAAAAATTCTTTCCTTTCCGAATGATTACGGATAAAAGAAACGACAACATATATGGCATAACAAAATTAAGTACCAGAAGCAATAAAATATAGATCATCGTATTGCCGAATATTTTCCATGACGTCGGATCTTTAAATATCGCAATGTAATTTCCCAGTCCTACAAATTTCTTTTCCGGCTTTACCATATTCCATTCAAAAAAACTTAAATATAATGTATATAAAATAGGATAAAACATAAACACCGTAAACAAAATCAGCGATGGCGCCAGAAAAATATACCCCAGCATTCCATCCCTCCTTATCATTTTTTGTTTTCTCTGTCTGTTTTTCATTTTGATTTCCTCTTTATTCATTCCATTTTTATATAGAAAGATACCGGATCACTTCTTTCAGATTCTTCACCTTTTGTATCATAAGATCATCTTTTTCTTTTTCCACATCTGAAATCCTGCTTTCCACCAGATACACTTTCATATGATTGCCAAGTCCAAAGGCTGCATCTGTCCGCATACTGTCCCCGATCATGCAAAATGTTTTCGCCTGCGTTCTCTGCATGATCAGTTTCCAGAAATACTGCTCCGGTTTTCCGATGATAATCGGTTTTTTCCCTGTTGCCTGATATAACATCTGGTTGATATAACCAGTATGCGGCCTCACCGCAACGCCGGTCGGTATCCATAAATCATCATTGGTCGAAATATAGATTGCGCCGTTCATAATGAGATCTATTGCATGATTTAAGGATGCCATCGAAATATGTTCATCATATCCGGTCAGGACAATCTCCGCACTTTCTTCATCCAGTTTGATATCTTCCTTTTTTAAACATTGTTCCAACCATACACTGCCGATACAGCAGACACTCTTCTTGGGCAAAAATTCTTTTAAATACATTGCTGCCACTTCCGCAGACGTAAGGATTCTTCTTTGTTCAATTTCCATTCCTTCTGCTTTCAGCCTGTTTTTTATGGTTTTCGGTGCATTTGCTGAGCCATTTGTGATCAGCAGATATTCCGCCTTTCTCCGATTGAGTTCACAAATAAACTCTGCCGCTCCGTCTACCGCATGCGCGTCGACCAGCAATGTTCCATCTAAATCAATCAAGTAGCAAGTCATCTAATACCTCATTCTGTTTATGATTTCTGAATTTTTTTCTATCTGTGCCGTCGTTTCATCATATTTTGCAACTCCGACACAGGTGCACAGTGCATCCAGCACCACGATATGACTGATGCGGGAAGAAACTGCCTCCATAACTCCTTCCGAGGCAGCGGAACACACGATCAACGGTACATCTGCAATATTTAATATCGGGCTCCTTTCAAAACTGGTCAGTACAATCACTTTGGCCCCCCTGCCTTTTGCAAGGCTTAACGCTTCTATTGTGTCTTTTGTTCTGCCTGTATGGGAAATCCCAAAAGCCACACAATCCCGATCCAACATACTTGCCGATATCTGCGCCTCATAAGGATCAGTAAAATACGAAACTGGACAGCCAATGCGATACAAACGTATATATGCATCATGCACAATTGTAGAAGACGTATACATCCCATAAAAGGCGATTCGTTTAGCCCCTTGCATCAGATGCACCGCCTCTAAAAATTTTCCATGATCCATATAATTTCTGCTTTCATTTAACGCCTGAATGCTGGAACGAAAGACTTTGTCTAAAATAGTATACGGTTCATCTTCCTTTACGACATTTCCATACGGCAGGGAAACCTTTTCACGTTTATACCCGGCCAGGCTCAGTTTGAGGTCACTGAAACCGGTCAGTTTAAGCATCTTGCAAAAACGCACAATACTTGATTCTGCCACCTGAATTTCTGCTGCCACTTCCGATATAGACAGTCCTACGATCCTCTCCGGATTCTGCAGGACAAAATCTGCGATTTTCTTTTCCACCCGATGAAACACAGCGTACATATTCTGTATCCGCAGGATACAGTTCTCCGCTTTTTGCATTCTTTTTCACTCCTTTTTATCCAGAATGTTCCTCAATGTATTTCCAGGTATCTCATATACTTCTTTTGCATGCCAGAAGCAATTGTCCACACGCATACCTGCTTCATCCGCAAATGCTTTTATATACCCGCTTCTTTCTCTGACCTTGATCCCATTTTCATCATAATCAAAACCGCATGCCATGGATTCTGCCGTAAACTGAGAGAATGCTCCATTTTCTTTCATGCTGTTTCTATGAACATGTCCACAGAAAACGCCCCTTATATTCTGCTGTGACAAGAACTTTCTTAGTCGTTCACTGTTCTCTCCCAGACAAAGCAGAGAATCCTCCCACCATACCGGATGATGCATAAAAACCAGTATTTTATCTTCTTTTGCACATACATGCTCCAGCCATTCCATCTGTTCCGTATTAATTTCGCCCAGTCCATGATCTTCTCCAGCACTGTCCAGCACAATGATCTTCCACTCTCTGATCTGATGGAAATAAAAATATCTGCCGTTTTTTAGCTCCTTATGAAACACCTGGCAAAAAGCACGTTTCCTGTCATGATTTCCGAGAGCCAGCAATACGGGTACTGCCAGCTCTGCGGAATTCAGAATATTTTGAAAATGTTGATAATCCGCTTCATTTCCCTCATGGACCAAATCACCAGTGATCACAATAAAATCCAATTGTTCTTTTTTTAACTCCTGCAATGTCTGTATCAACTTTTCATCCGGTGAAATCAGGGAATCAAACATGTCATGCAGCAGCCCGCTGCTGTAATCTTTACGAATATGTGTATCCGATATCTGTGCGAAATGAAGTCGACTCATCTGTTTCTCTCCTTTTCTATTTCATGATCTGATTGATCGCATCCTGCGTCTCCTGCATGGTCGTACCCACATCCACGCCGCCGTTTAAGATCTGATCCCGCATGTCAATCAATTTCTGTTCTGCTTCCAGTCCTGCGTCCCCAGGGAAGGATGCCCAGGAAACCACCCCGTCCATCTGATTGGCTGCGGCCTGGAACATCGGATGTTCTGTGACAAAATCCTTTAATCCGTTCTCGGCGTCAATTACATCTTTTCTCGGCGGTACATAACCAGTTCCTTCGCTCCACTTTGCCATGGATTCAACCGAATACAGGTACTTTTCAAATTCCCAGGCTGCTTTCTGCTGTTCCTCATCCTGCGCAGTGATTGCAAGGAAACATCCACCTGCAGGCACAACTCTTTCTTTTCCTTCCCATACCGGGGAGCTGACTGCACGCACATCAAACTGGGCAGACTCCTCTATCGTATTCATATAGGCGATTGTGGTATGCAGCATCGCGACCTCTCCGTTAATAAATGCCTGGAAGCCTTCTTCCCAGCTTGCATGCAGTGCCTCCTTACTGCTCACCATATCTGCATACGCCTGAAATGCCTCAATACCTTCCGGAGATGCAAAAGAAGCAACCGCTTTTCCATCTTCCTCCGTAATCATCTTTGCGCCGTTGCTCTCAATCAGCGCCTGCTGATTCCAACTATCTGGTCCCTCACGCATATACAGCCCGTATTTTCCAGTATTCTCCTGTATCTGCTTGGAATATTCTTCCACTTCTTCCCAGGTCTGTGGTCCCTCTTCCGGCAGCCCTGCCTCTTTTAACAAATCCGCATTGTAGAAAAGTACTGGGGAACTCAAAGAATATGGCATACCCACCTGTTCGCCATCACTGGTCTGTGCCAGTTCCAGAACATTATCGAGGAAATTGTCTTTCAGAAAATCCTTATCTTCCGGAAAATCCCTATCAATAATCTCCTGCGGAGAAGTGTATGAAAAATTGTTAGCAAAATAATTAAGGTAGGTCCATCCGATCTGCACGATTGCCGGTGCATTTCCTGCTGCTGTTTCTGCCTGCAGATTCTGCATCAGACCCTTATATTCCTCCGGATTATAGCGTGCCACAACTTCAATATGATCATTGGAAGCATTAAAATCTGCCACCAGTTCATCCAGCGTTTTCCCCCCGACTGTCTCGGAATTAATATGCCAGTATTCAATAACTGTCTTTTTTCCGTTTGCTGCCCCATCTGTTGTCGTTTTATTCTCCGTGGTCTCTGCTGCTGTGCCATTGCTCTGGACGGTGGAACCGCAGCCGCATAACATTCCCGCTGTCATTATTCCTGTTAATGCTGCCGCAACAAATCTGTTCTTTCTTGTAATCACTTTTCTTCCTCCTGCGTAATCCCTTACTGTTCTTTGGTTTGCTGTGTTGGAAATGAATTCATTTTCTTTTCTTCCTTCATGGAACTAAGTTCATTTTGGATGTTAGCATAGAGAAATCGAACTAACTATCAACTTATTGTAAATTCTTGTAAATTTTATGTAAGAAAAAAAGGCTGTAATTTCTACTTTCCGTAAAAATTACAGCCTTCATCTTTCTTCAGACCTTATGCTTTTTTTCGCACCATCTCCAGCTCATCGATATGTATACAGTTCGGGATTCGGTTCTTTTCCACCGCATCCATAAGCTCCGAAAACGCAAACCAGCGCACCTCTGACACCTCTTCTTTTTGCAGCACAAATTCCTCCGGTTCTTTATCGCACCACAAATAATAAACGTTGCTGACCTGGTTATCCCGGAACATCTCGCCGTAAAATTCTTTCTCATAGGCGAAATGCCGCTGTCCGCAGTAAACGAGATCTTCCGGCTTTGCCGTGACGCCAAGTTCTTCCTCCAGTTCACGGAGCGCCGACGAGACAAAATCCTCGCCCGCCGGAATATGTCCCGCACTTGAAATATCATAACAGCCCGGATGGGAATCCTTGTTTTCACTGCGTTTCTGCGCTAAGATCTCCAGCCTTCCGTTCTTTTTTCGAAGCATCCACACATGGGATGTCCGGTGTCTGACCCCGGTTCTGTGCGCGACATCACGCGACACGACTTCGCCGGTTGGCACACCGTGTTCATCCACAACATCCAGTAATTCCATCGTCTCACTCTCCATCTATCGGATTATTTCCACGCCACAAGCCTGCTGCTGTTATTTTGCAGTGATCGTTCCTCCGCAGACAATATAATCGTCCTGATAAAATACCGCTGCCTGTCCCGGCGTGATCGCGCGCTGCGGCTCATGAAATGTCACTTTCAGTCTGCCGTCCGCAAGCGGCTCCAGGATACACGGCGCTCCTTTATGTGCATAACGGATCTTTCCACAGAGTTCCGTCTTTCCATCCAGCTTTTCCACAGCCATGTAGTTGACATCATCCACGATCATTGTATCGGAAAATACACTTTCCGCACCGCCGATCACGACTTCATTCGTCTGCGGCCGGATCTCCTTTACAAACGCTGGTTTTCCAAGTGCCAGATGAAGTCCTTTTCTCTGACCGATCGTATAATGCCAGATTCCCTCGTGTTTTCCCAGAACCATTCCGTCCTCATCCACGAAATTTCCTGGCTTCGACTTTCTGCCGGTCTCCTCTTCCATGAATTTCACATAGTTTCCATCGGAAACAAAGCAGATGTCCTGGCTGTCCGGTTTATGTGCCACCAAAAGATTGGCGTCCTCCGCGATCTTTCGGATCTGTGGCTTTTCATACGCGCCAACCGGCATAAGCGTATGCGCAAGCTGAAACTGCGTCAGATTGTAAAGCGCATAGGTCTGATCCTTTGCCACCGTCACCGACTTCTGCACGGTGTATCTGCCGTTATCCAGTTTTTTGATCCTTGCATAATGTCCCGTTGCGATATAATCCGCGCCGATCTCCATCGACCGCTGCAGCAGAGATTCCCATTTCACATATCGGTTGCAGGCGATACATGGATTTGGCGTTCTGGCATTTTCATATTCGCGCACAAAATAATCTATGACACGCTCCTTAAAATCCTGTTTGAAGTTCATTACATAGTAGGGAATCCCGATCGCATCCGCCACGCGCCTTGCATCATCAACCGCAGAAAGTCCGCAACAGCCCCCTTCATGTTCCTGGGCCTGCGCGGACTCATCCTGCCAGATCTGCATTGTCGCTCCGATCACATCATATCCCTGTTCCTTTAACAAATAGGCTGCCACGGAGGAGTCCACTCCTCCTGACATTCCGACTACGACTTTGCTCATCTATATATTATCCTCTTCTAATTAATATGTCTCTTCCGGTGCTTCCTCTTTTTCCGCAATATCATTGACCGGACGCTCAAGTCCTTCGATCTTGATATTATTCTTTTCCGCATAATCCCAGAGAGCTGCATGGATCGCTTCCTCTGCGAGCAGAGAACAGTGTACTTTTACCGGCGGAAGTCCGTCAAGTGCCTCCATAACTGCTTTGTTGGTAACTTCAAGCGCCTGCTGGATAGTCTTGCCCTTTACCAGCTCGGTTGCCATACTGCTGGTCGCAACTGCCGCGCCACAGCCAAACGTCTTGAATTTTGCTTCCTGAATGATACCGTTGTCATCGATATCGAGATACATACGCATGATATCTCCGCATTTTGCGTTACCAACGGTTCCCACACCGCTCGGGTTCTCGATCTCTCCAACGTTTCTCGGATTATTAAAATGGTCCATTACCTTTTCACTATACATAAATGAATCCTCCTGATTTTCTCTTCTTTGGCTGGCTCTTACGCCTGTTTTCCGCTTTCCTGCTTCTTCACAAAATCCTCGTATAACGGTGACATGCTGCGCAGACGCTCAATGATCTTCTTTAACTCATCTACGGTAAAATCAATGTCTTCCTTCGTGGTCTTCTCAGAAAGTGTTGCACGCAGAGAACCATGTGCGATCTCATGCGGCAGACCGATCGCCAAAAGTACATGAGACGGATCAAGAGATCCCGATGTACAGGCTGAACCACTGGATGCGCAGATCCCCTTCTGATCAAGCAGGATCAGCATGGACTCACCCTCGATAAAGCGGAAGCAGAAGTTTGTGTTGTTCGGCAGACGTTTTACGCGGTCTCCGTTTAACTTCGCATACGGGATTTCCTTCTCAACGCGGCTGATATAGTAATCACGCAGTTCCGTTTCGTATTTCATACGCTTGTCCATATCACGGCTTGCCAGTTCCACTGCCTTTGCGAATCCGACGATACCCGGCACATTGTGCGTACCCGCGCGTCTGTGGCGTTCCTGTGCGCCGCCGTGGATAAAGGAACCGATCTTGATCCCTTTTCTGATATACATAAGTCCGATACCCTTCGGTCCGTTGATCTTGTGTCCGCTTGCGCTCAGCATATCGATATTCATCGCCTGAACATCAATCGGCACATGGCCGAAAGCCTGTACTGCATCTGTGTGGAACAGTACGCCGTGTTCTTTCGCGATCTTTCCGATCTCCGCGATCGGCTCGATCGTTCCGATCTCATTATTGGCAAACATGACAGAGATTAAAATGGTATCCGGGCGGATCGCCGCTTTTAACTCCTCGAGATCTACCAGTCCGTTTTCATCTACATTCAGATAGGTAACTTCAAATCCGTGCTTCTCCAGCCACTCACAGGTGTGCAGGACCGCATGGTGCTCGATCTTGGATGTGATGATGTGTTTTCCTTTATTTGCATATGCCTCAGCAGTTGCCTTTAATGCCCAGTTGTCTGACTCACTGCCGCCGCCCGTAAAGTAGATCTCTTCTGTTGACGCGTTTAAGAACTCCGCCATCGTGTTTCTTGCCGCATCCACTGCGCGTTTGCTCTCACCCGCAAAAGAATAAATACTTGACGGATTTCCATAATGCTCGGTAAAATATGGTATCATAGCTTCTAAGACTTCAGGATAAACCTGTGTCGTCGCCGCATTATCTAAATAAATCAGTTTGCTCATCGCATTTCCTTCTTTCATATCGGTTTTCTAGGATTTTTATATCCTACATTATATAGACGTTTCCCGCCTATTGTCAAGCCGGGGATTGGACTTTTTAAAGTACACAAGGGGAGATCCATGCGCCTGCATGAAATCTCCCCTGTCTGCTGCTTTTACTCTTATTCTGTCCCATCCGGCTAAATTACATACTGCCCGTTTTTCTGAAGTGTCCAGTCCACCAGATCCGCCAATGTAATTCCGTCAACCACTTCATTGATCGCATTATTCAACTTTCTGTATACAATAAGCGATACACAGTCGTCCACACGCTCACACTCTGTATCCTCATCTTCAAGACATGCCACCGGAGCAAGACTGCCTTCCGTCTGGCGTAAGATCATTCCAACGGTATAATCTTCCGGTTTCTTCCGCAGCATATAACCGCCCTGCGCACCGCGGATACTGCGGACATATCCCGCCTTGTTCAGAACAGAAATGATCTGTTCCAGATATTTATCCGATATATTTTCTTTTCTTGCAATATCCTTTAAACTGATCGGTTCTCCGGTATTGTTCAATGCCAGATCGACCATAAGTCTCAATGCATACCTTCCTTTTGTCGATATTTTCATCGCACTAACCTCTTTCCTTACTTCTGGTCTTATTATATCTGCCTATTCATAGTAAGTCAATAGGATTTGTCTGTTTTCTTTCGCAGGTCACTGAAAAAGTAATAGATCACGAAACCGATCGATGTAACGATCCAGGTCAGCGGATAGGACAGGCAGATCATTTCCACCGTTCTGTGATACGGCACGGCGCAGAAGATCCAGAGGATACGCAGTCCGCAGACACCAACGATCGACATGATCGTCGGTACAACGACCTTTCCACAGCCGCGCGACACCCCGCTTAGGATCTCGATGCAGACATAGGTGATATAGGTCGGCGAAATGATCCCGATCATACGGACTCCGACTTCGATCACAGCCGCGTCCTTCGTAAAGATCGAGAGCAGAAATGCCGCGCACCCGACGACAAAACAGGACATGCCCACCGCGATCACTGCCGCCATTCCAAGGCAGATGCGCACGCTCTTACGGATGCGCTCTTTTTTGCCCGCTCCGAAATTCTGTCCCGCAAAGGTCGTGATCGCCACGCCGAGCGCGTTCATGACCATCCAGAAGATCCCATCGATCTTGGCATATGCCGCCCACGCCGCCACCGTATCCGTCCCAAACGAATTGATCGCGGACTGGATCAATATATTGGACAGTGCGTAGGTCATGGACTGGATCCCGCCCGGAAGCCCGATGCGTATCATCGGATCCAGATATTCTCTCCGAAACAGTATGCTTCCACGCTTTAGGGAATATTCACCCAGTCTGCGGTTCAGTACATACAAAACCATCGCCGCGCTGATATACTGCGAGAGCATCGTTGCGGTCGCCACTCCGGCAACGCCCATATGTCCGACGATCACGAACAAAAGATCTAACACAACGTTTGCCACGCACGAAGCGATCAGAAAGTATAACGGTCTCCTCGAATCTCCCATCGCTCGTAAGATTCCGGATCCCATGTTATAGATCAGTTCCGGAACCAGCCCTAACGCGTAAATCTGCATATAGAGCACGGACTGTGAGAGCGTGTCCGCCGGTGTGTCCATCCAGACGAGCACCTGTTTCGCGAAGAAAATACAAAAGCACATGAGAAACAGTCCGCCTGCCACAGACAGCGCGATCGCTGTCCCGATCGAATCTGATACACCCTTTTTGTTCTTCGCCCCGTAATGCTGGGATATGATGACCGTAGCTCCCGTCGATACCCCGACAAAGAATCCGACGATCAGATTGATCAGGGACGAAGTGGAGCCGCCGACCGCGGAGAGCGCTTCTTTTCCTACAAAGCGCCCGACGATAACGGCATCCACCGTATTATATAATTGCTGAAAAAATGTTCCTATTAAAATAGGAAAGAAGAAGATCAAAAGCTGTTTCCAGATCACGCCCTCGGTGATCTGATTTATCTCGTTGTTTTTTGTCATAGTATTTTCATTTACAAATAATTTAAAGCGTGTTATAGTAATCCCATAAAAGGAACAACCGCCCACAAGGGGTTGACCAAATTATTTCAGAAGCAAAGCCACCCGAAACCGGTCAAAGTATTCAGGGTGGTTTTTGCTTTATCCTAATGACAAATCAAAAAAATGAATGTCAGTAGTGCAATCAAAAACAATCCAAACTGCATTAAGTCATTAAAACTAAACTTGTTCTTCATTCACACCACCCCCATTCTATGTAAAATGGAGGTCAGCCACCCTGTAACACGGTTGTTCCCTGGCAATTTTAGCATTTCCTATTATTCTGTACAATGGATATATCAATTTTTAATAAATTTAATACTTATTTTATATAGATTTGTTTTTATTCTCATATCCCATTGCAAAGTTCTTGGTTTTACACAAAAAAATAACCGAAACCCTTAAACTAAGGATTCCGGCGCCCCTGCCAAGAATCGATGCGACAGGATTCGAACCTGCGACCTCTGCGTCCCGAACGCAGCGCTCTACCAAGCTGAGCCACGCATCGTTTTCGTTTCTCTGAAACGTGCTTAATTATACTAACACAAACACCTTGGTTTGTCCATACCTTTTTTTAATTTTTTTCATTTATTTTTCTTTCCGGAAAAAGAACCGGGATGCGGCAGATCATAATCGCCGTCATCTGCAATGATGCCTCCTACCCGGTATGCATACTCATCTGCATTCTTTATCGTGATATTTCCTTTATTTACGCAGTCTGATACCAATGCTCCGCCATTGCTTCCGATAATACCGTCGGCTTCCGAGATCGTCCCATAAATATCCCCTTCATTGGTGCAGTTTTTTACGGTTCCTACATTCTGAGAAACAATACCTCCGACACGCACTTTTGCGCCATCGACATTGATATTAACACGACTGACACAATTCTCGATCGTTCCGGCATTATTCTTACTGATTCCACCAATATCCAGATATTGCGTTGCATTTACATTGAGTGTTCCGTCAAACGTCACATTTTTCAATGCTGCCGGATGACGCATAGGATGCAAATTCCTGTCCGGATGAGATCACTGTCGTCCCGGCTGCATAAGTATCCGCAAATACTGTCATGCCGCCGCCCATGATCGACAGAATCCCAAGCCCTGCCGCCATCACAAGCGCTGCCACTCTTTTCCTTCGTAATTTCATCATTTATTTTTCCTCCACATTTTCCGTCTATTCTTTTGAATATTCAAAAATATTTTTCTATACCATGTGCATCCTTTGCAACAACTTTTTGGGGTTATGCAGACAAAAAACAGAGATCCCAATTAAGGAATCTCCGTTTTTTATGCTCTATATTTTATAATTCTTCTCCATTGCTTTTTATCACATTCTGATACCAGTAAAATGATTTTTTGCGGCTTCGCGCCAGTGTGCCATTGCCGTTATTATCTTTATCCACATAGATAAATCCGTAACGTTTCTTCATTTCTCCGGTGGTAAAGGAAACGCAGTCAATGCATCCCCACGGCGTATAGCCCATCAGATCCACGCCATCGATAAGAACCGCTTTCTTCATTTCCTCGATGTGCGCTTTGAGATACGCGATCCGGTAATCGTCCTCGATGCTTCCGTCCGGTTTTACCTCATCGATTGCGCCAAAACCGTTCTCCACGATAAACAGTGGTTTCTGGTAGCGCTCATAGAGCAGATTTAACGCATAGCGCAGTCCGACCGGATCGATCTGCCAGCCCCAGTCACTTTTTTGGACAAACGGGTTGCTTACGCTGCCAGGATAGCCATCCAGACCGTTTCCTTCCTGTATCACATCCGCTTTTACCGCATTTGTCATGTAATAGCTGAATCCGACGTAGTCCACGGTTCCCTCGCGCAGGATCCGCTCATCTTCCGGCGTGATCTCGATATGATAATTTTTGCGTTCCCATTCTTTTTTGATATAGGACGGATATTCTCCTCTGACATGCACATCCCCGAACAGATAGCGGTCATGCATGGCTTCCACGGAATACATCATATCATCCGGATGGCAGGAGTACGGATAGATCGGTACACATGCCACCATACATCCGATCCTGAAATCCGGGTTGATCTCATGTCCTTTTTTCACCACAAGTGCGCTTGCGACCAGTTCATGATGTACGACCTGATACATGCACTCTTCCGGTTTTTCCTCGTTCTCAAAAATGACGCCGGAACAGGTATAGCCAAACAGCGGATATTTGTAGTTTTTCTGGTTGTTGATCTCGTTAAAGGTCATCCAGTATTTCACTTTGTCCTTATAACGCTCCATGACGGTCACTGCGTACTTTACAAAGAAATCGATGAGCTTACGGTTTTTCCATCCGCCGTACTGTTTTACCAGATAAAGCGGCATCTCAAAATGTGACAGGGTGATCACCGGCTGGATCCCATATTTCAGTAATTCATCAAACAGATCATCATAAAACTTGAGTCCCGCTTCATTCGGTTCTTCCTCATCTCCATGCGGAAAGATCCTCGTCCACGCGATGGATGTGCGGAAGCACTTAAATCCCATCTCCGCGAACAGTTTAACATCTTCTTTATAGTGATGGTAAAAATCCACCGCCTCATGATTCGGGTAATAGCAGTCTTCTTTTACGCCATCTGTAATGATACGGTCCACACCATGCGCGCCGCCGGTCAGAACATCTACGATACTCAGTCCCTTGTTCCCTTCCTGCCAGCCGCCTTCCACCTGGTGCGCCGCCACCGCGCCGCCCCAGAGGAAGTTATCCGGCAGTGTCTGTCTGCCTGTATTTCCACTGTTCTCCATACTGTAACCCTCCTGTTCCGCACATTTATTTTCTTACTTCCATAACCTTTTCAGCCACATTTACCTGTTTTCCGGTTTCGGTGGTGATACTGCTCACGTCATCCATATTTGTCACAATGTAAATAACGGTCGTGTCATAACCGGCTTTCTTTATTTCATCTAAATCAAATTCTACTAACAGATCGCCTTTTTTCACTTTTGCTCCCTGCTCGATATGTGGCGTAAAGCCTTTTCCGTTTAACTCAACGGTATTGATCCCGATGTGGATCAAAAGCTCCAGTCCGTTTTCGTCGGTGATGCCTACTGCGTGTCCGGTCTCAAATACGGTTTCCGCAGTTCCGTCACACGGTGCGTATATCTTTCCTTCCGCCGGGCAGATCCCAACACCATCGCCCATTGCTTTGGAAGCGAATACTTCATCTTTTACTTCGCTGATATTTACAACTTCACCACGCACCGGGCTTCCCAGTGTGATCTCTTCTGCATCGGTTTTCGCATCTGCTTTGGTGTCTGCTTTTGCGTCTGTGGTCAGTTTATTGTCTGTATCTGCTCCTGTTTCTTCAAATCCAACGATCATAGTCAGTACCATGCCGAGCACGAACGCTACTAAAATAGAGATCAGAAGTCCGATAAACTGGCGCTCATAGCCGGCTTTGAAGTACGCCGGAAGTGTTGCGATACCAGGCATATTGTAGCCCCAGGATACCGCGCGGAATGCTCCTCCGATCGCTCCTCCGACCGCACCTGCGATACATCCGCAGATCATCGGTTTCTTTAAACGTAAGTTTACTCCGTAGATCGCCGGCTCTGTAATACCGAAAAGTCCGGTGATCGCTGCGGAAAGGGATACCCCTTTCATGTCTTTGTCTTTTGTCTTTAAGAATACCCCCAGTGCTGCGCCCGCCTGTGAAAATACTGCGGATGCCTGCAGACCGGTAAAGGTGTCATATCCAAGATTTGCGTAGTTTCCAACGGTGACCGGTGTGATTCCCCAGTGTACACCGAAAATAACAAGTATTTCCCAGAGTCCGCCGACAATCAGTCCTGCGACGATCGGGCTTAATCCGTATAAGAAATTGTAAGCTCCTCCGATCGCTCCTCCGATCGCGTTTCCAACCGGTCCGCACGCAAGCAGTGTAAGCGGAACCATGATCGTGATCGTAAACATCGGGGAAAACAGGTTGCGCACTACGATCGGCAGTACCTTATCCCAGAAGCGCTGTACATAGGATGCGATCCAGATGGACAGGATGATCGGGATTACGGAAGATGTATAGCTTAACAGCTGTACCCTGATCCCAAGGAAGTAAACCGGATCTCCCGCATTTACCATGGCGATGTAGTCCGGGCAGACCAGCGCACACGCGATGACCAGTGCCACGAATGTATTCATGTTAAATTTCTTCGATGCGGTGACTGCGATCAGTACCGGTAAAAACGTAAATGCTGTCCATGAAATAAAATTTAAGATCTGATAAGTTCCACCTGTCGTGTCGATCAGATTCGTTGCCACAAAAATTCCAAGGATACCCTGTAAGATACCGCAGGCTGCCAGTGTATACAAAAACGGTGCAAAGATACTTGAGATCACATCAATGATTCCACTTACGATACCGGTCTTCTTTTTCTCTCCAACTACAGCTGTTTCATCCACTGTGATCAGTTTCATAACCTGCGCGTATGCATCGCTGACATGATTTCCGATCACAACCTGATACTGTCCGCCCGCCTGAACGGTTGTGATGACTCCCGGAATCCTTGCGACTTTCGCGGAATCTATGCCGGATTCATCTTTCAAAATGAAACGGAGCCGTGTGGCACAATGTGTCACATTTATGATATTTTCATCCCCGCCAAGTTCTTTTACAAGTTCTCTGGCGGTAATTTCATAGTTAATAGCCATATGAGCTACCTCCTTCTCCAATTTTTATTTTTTGTTTTTCTGCACCCGGTTGCTTTGTGATTTTATTATAGCGCATTCTGTGAAAAACGCTATATTTTGCGGCTCTTTAGGAAAACGTCTGCACCAAAGAAATTTGTTACCGAAAAAAAACAGGGTGTTTCTCTTTTCTGAAACATCCTGCGTTCTTTTCTTCCTGTCCCGGTTATGAGATCTCCGCCATGAGCCGCCGTCCAAGCGCCTCTAAGAGATAAAGTACCGGAACCTGTGTGGTAATATTATATTCTCCTTTGATCATCCGCTCTGTCACATAGTAAGCGAGATGGTAATCCGACATCTTTGCCAGTGTATTGGAAACTCCGTTTGTGATACTTAAGATCTTACATCCATGCTCCTTAAAGTGCATGACCTGGCTGATCACTTCCTGCGTCTCGCCGGACTCGGACAACGCAATCACCAGCGCATCTTCCCGGTCTCCGCCGATCGGATAATACGGATCTTCGATATACTGGCTGTACTTGCCCAGATTGGAAAAATACCGCGCACCGTATTTGCCGAGGATCCCGGAAGTCCCGATCCCCACAAAGATCAGCTGCTTTGCCGCTTTGATATGCATGGCATACTCATTCATCTGTTCTTCATAGCGTGTCGATGTCACCGTCCGGAAAAAGTTCGTCAGCTCGTCCACGCTCTCATCCATTCTGGCTTTGCTTTTGTGCTCTTTTTCTTCCTTTAAAAACATCTTGAACTGCACACGGAATTCGGAGTACCCGTCGCATCCCGCCTTTTTACAGAACCGTACCACTGTAGATGTGGAAACATGTACCGCCTCCGCCAGTTCCCGTATCGTCATATACTGTACTTCATGCCTGTGTTCCATCACATAATTGTATACAAGCATCTCGAGATTGTTAAATGACTGTAATACCTCATATCTGAACATATGATCTGTTTTCACTTTCTATATTGATGCTACCATTTTACCATCAATCCGGTATTTTTTCAAACCGCTGTTTCCGCGATCAGCTCCTGCATGAGCTTGTGTACGGTCGTCATTTCATGGATCCGCCCGGTATTCGCCCCGCAGAAGATCAGTCCATTTTTCACATCCCCCTTTACCGCGTCAATCAGTGCCCTGGTAATGCAGTATGGCACTTTTGCCGGATTGCATTTTTCCAGACAGTTGTAACACTTTAAAATGGACTGTTTCGATCCTTTGATCCGCTCTAAAAAAGCGTTGCGCAGCGCCCGCCCCGGCATGCCGACCGGACTTTTTATGATCTCGATATCCTCATTTTTTGCCTGAATGTACGCCTGCTTATACGCCTCGGAGGCATCACATTCTTCGGTCGCCACAAAGCGGCTCGCGATCTGCACGCCATCCGCGCCAAGCTCTAACGCATGGCGGATGTCTTTTCCATCATAGATGCCGCCCGCCACAATGACCGGGATCTCCCTCTCGAATTTTTCCTCATATGCTTTCTTGCAGGCAATGATCTGTTGCACTTCGCCGTCAAAATCGATCGCTCCCACATCCTTTAGCTGTTCATCGGAAAATCCCAGATGCCCACCGGCTTTCGGCCCCTCGATCACAATGAAATCCGCAGTTCTCTTATAATGATGATCCCACATCTTTAAGATCAACTGTGTCGCGCGCTTTGAGGAAACGATCGGCGCGATCTTTGTCCTGCAGGTCTCGCCGACCAGCTCCGGCAGATTCATCGGAAGCCCCGCTCCGCTGATGATCACATCCGCCCCTGCCGCGACCGCTTCCTTTACATGCTCCTTATAGTGCTTTAACGCGACCATGATATTTACCCCGATCAGTCCGTTTCCACAGGCGATCTCCTTCGCCCGCGCAAGATGCCTGCGGATCGCCAGACGGTTGCAGCCCGCCTGGTCTTCTTCAAAACCGTCCTCGTCATACCCGATCTGCGCCGTTGAAATAATGCCGACTCCGCCTTCTTTCGCGACGGCTCCCGCCAGACTGCTGCGGCTGATCCCGACTCCCATGCCGCCCTGGATGATCGGCACTTCTGCCTCCAGCTCCCCGATCTTAAGTGGTTTCCCCGTCCATCTATATTCCTCTGCTGCCATATCCTTCTCCTCCGATAGCCTCTTTTTACAGATTTGTTTAAATAGTTTGACTGTCAAACTATTTTTAGTATATGGCAGTTTCGTTTTTATGTCAATGTTTTATTGTAATGTTTTCTATTTTATATAGTTTTTATTACTACATTATTTTTAAAGCACCAGACGCATCAGTACAAGTTCCTGCCAGCCGGTATTTCTGGAGCGAAATCCCAGTGGATTTCTTCCATATTCAAGAAAACCCGCACTCTGATACAGGGAAATCGCTGCTTTGTTATCCGCCACAACATCTAATTCCAACTGGATGTATCCGGCTTTTCTTGCACTTTCGATACAGGCTTCCATAAGCGCCCGCCCGATTCCAAGCCCCCAGTAATCTTTTTCAATTCCAATTCCAAATTCTGCCCGGTGCCTGATCTTATCTCTACGCCCGACCGCTTCGATTCCCGCTGTTCCTACAATCTTACCATCCACAACCGCACAGATATGAATCTCGTCTGCACTGTTTTCTTTCTCAATCAGAAACTGGCGCTCCTGCTCCACATCAAAACTGTTTTCATCCGCATAAGCTAACAGAAAATCTGTCTGTCCATGTGTCAAATTGAAATTATCAAATACACCTTCTGCATCCTTTGCATCTGCATTCCGAATTACACATATTTTTCCATTTTTCAGTACAATACTTTTGTTATATTTCATATATTCCGCCCTTTCCTCTCCACGATTATTGAGAAAGGCGGTCACACGACCGCCCTAAATGTTACTTATTCTCTATTCCTGGTATATCACTACCTGATTTCTTCCGTTATTCTTTGCCTCATATAACGCAGTGTCCGCATTTTTGATGGTCTTTTGATAATCTCCGCCATCGTATACCGCAACGCCAATCGATATCGTAATTTTTCCGACCGCAAGTTCGAGCTGTTCCACTGCTTTTCGGAATTCCTGAACATGCTCTTTGAAATTGCCATCCCGGTTCTTCATCACAATGATAAATTCTTCGCCTCCCCAGCGAACCAGATACTCACTCGGATTCAGTTTTGACCGCACTGCTTCGGTCACCCTGACCAATACCTCATCACCGGCAACATGTCCATAGGTATCATTTACATGTTTGAATTTATCCAGATCATATATGGCAACCGCCATCTGTTCCCCGGCAGCACAGACAAAGTGATTCCCCTCATCTACCAGTGAGGAAAGCAGATTTCTGTTGTATGCTCCGGTCAGCATATCGTGCTTTAAGTTCTCCTCCAGTTTCTTTTTCATCACCAGCTGATCCCTGAATGTCCGCTCGATCGCGACATCAAACACACAGATTCCGATATAAAGAGGGATTCCAAGCAGAAACATCATCGCGAAATCCGGATAGTGCAAAAAAGTATTCGCTATGCTGATATCCACAAACAAAAGTCCCTGCCCAACGACCGCTCCCGAGATTGGTGCTGCAATCCCAAAAATGAAAGAGCAGAACAAAATGATAAAAAAACCGACACACGCATATCTCAGATCTTCCAGATAATAGCATGCCCATATCGTACACCACATGACGCTGTGCCCAAACACATAGGTCATTGTCACCATGATCCGGTAATCCTTCGTACGCTTATTTGCCCACATGAATACCAGAAACGGCAAAATGATCGCCATGCGCGCAAGCAGTGTCGCCGTGGTAAATCTTCCGAACAGATAACAGTCAGAAAAAAAGTACGCCGCCGACAACACGCACGCCGCGATCACCACCCACATGTTCATGCTTCTGTAATATTCATATTTTGCCTGATAAAATGCCTGTTTACTCATCTTTTGTATAACCTCTGTTTCCTGTTATCTGACCGCTGTCATATAACGATTATATAGCTCTGCTTCTTTCTTTGCCGCCGCATGATAATATTCCCGCACCTTTATGTCCTCTGCCAGGATCAGATACTGCTCCTGCTTTAAGATCTCATGGATTGCACGGACATCGGGGCTCATATAATAAAGCGGATCATCCCCATCCTCTAAGATGCGCAGATATTCTTTTAACACCGGAAAATAGAGTCCGTCTGCCGCTCTGATCCTGCACTTTGTCTCTAAAATATCCGGAAAACCCGCAATGTCATGCGCAAAAAACTTTCCGTTATCTGCATCATCCGTTCCATAGCAATGACCAAACGGCGTACTCCACGCCATTCCCGGCTGCTTTGACTGCACGATCCTGTCATGGTACATCCACGCCAGATCTTCATAGTCAAAACCCGCTTCTTTCAATGCCAGATACAGTGCCGTATGCGTATCCCATTCCTGGCGCGTGATCTGATCGAAAGCCTCCCCGGTCGCCGCCTCATCCTCACACGCACTCACCGAAAGCCAGAAAATATAATTATTGTCCGCTGTTCCGACAACGATCACCTTGCGGTCACGCGTAATATAAAGCTCGATCTGTCTGTGATCCGGGTTGATCGTGTAGGAAACATTTTGCCAGTTCTTCTGGTTTACATAATTTTTGATCATAACACACATCCACTCTGCTTATTTTTCTATCATATAACAATTCGCTCTTATCATATCATAAATCTGCACAAAAAGCATCTGATTCACCGCATAACGCATTCAAACGCTCCTTATAATAATCTGTATCTGGCTGACTCACTATGCTGACTCAGATAAACACTCTTTCAATTCCTTTATACTCATAATGCGTCTGTTTTGTCTGCTTACTTTTTATAAAAGTTCTCCCTGATTTTTTTCATTTCTTTCCAGACATTGTCACAATAATTGCTCACCAAAACAGAAATCATATTATTGTTCGGATTATATTCTGAAATAAAACTCACTCCTGGATCGCATCCCTGAAAATAAGGAATATCCATACCGTTTTCATTTTCAATAATCCAAACACCGTATCCATAACAGCCTTCTTTCGTAGCTGCACCATTGCCGCTTTGCTTAACAAGCATTTGCTCTGCCATCTCTTTTGATAATAATCTGCCGCTTATCAATCCATTCCAAAAGTTCGCAATATCCTTAACCGTAATAAACGCTCCACCGGCACCAGTTCCTTTTGCATCCACACTGAAAATATTCGTCCGATAACTTTTCGTATCTTCACTCCAGATATAATTGCTTGCACATTTAGCTGGAAGCCTGTCCAGCTCATAATATCCGGTTGAAGTCATATCACACACATCAAATACATTCTTTTGTAAATACTCATCAAAATACATATTGGTGACTTTTTCTATAATACTTGCCAACAACACATAGCCCGAATTATTATATTGGAATTTCTCACCCTTTGGATACATCATTGGTTTGTTCATAAATAACGGAAACAAGTCATTATTACGACGAATCTTATAATTTGGATAATCAATCCATAATTCCTCGTACTCCTCCATAACACCTTCGTCAAAATAATCCGGCACACCTGATGTATGCGTCAACAACTGTCTTACCGTAACTTCTTTATCAATCTGTCCCAAATCACAATCAAGCAGCATATCTAAAGTATCTTCAAAATGTACTTTTCCCTGCTCAATTAATTGCAAAATAGCTACTGCTACAAAAACTTTTCCTGCTGACGCACTTGCAAACTTAGTTTCTAATGAATTCTGAACTTCATTTGCCAGGTCGGCATAGCCTGTCGCATTTTCATATAAGATCTCGTTATCTTTAAGAATATAAATATCTCCTCTAAAATTACAATCAAACATCTATTCTTTTCTCCTTACGCAGGTTCGGCTTTAGATCTTTCCCTCAGCCCAAACTGATTATATCATAACAAAAGTTATTTCACACAAAGTATTGATGTAAAAAGGCTCCCAGGGAAAACCCTGGAAGCCTTAAATTTACTGTATTATTTACAATTATTCGATAACAGTAGCAACACGGCCTGATCCTACAGTACGTCCACCTTCGCGGATAGCGAATGTAAGACCCTGCTCCATAGCTACCGGATGGATCAGTTCGATTGTCATTTCGATGTTATCACCAGGCATGCACATTTCTGTACCAGCCGGTAATTCGCAAACACCAGTTACGTCAGTTGTTCTGAAGTAGAACTGCGGACGATAGTTGTTGAAGAACGGAGTATGACGTCCACCTTCATCTTTTGTTAAAACGTAAACCTGAGCTGTAAATTTGTGATGGCAAGTTACAGTACCCGGTTTAGCGATAACCTGACCTCTTTCGATCTGGTCACGGTTGATACCACGAAGTAATGCACCGATGTTATCACCAGCCATAGCTTCATCAAGCTGTTTACGGAACATTTCGATACCAGTTACAACTGTCTTCTGAACATCATCTCTTACACCTAAGATTTCAAGTTCGTCGTTCAGATGCAGAGTACCTCTTTCTACTCTACCAGTAGCAACGGTACCACGACCTGTGATTGTGAATACGTCTTCGACCGGCATAAGGAACGGCTTATCAGTATCACGCTGCGGATCCGGGATGTAGCTGTCTACAGTATCCATGAGTTCCATGATCTTGTCGCCCCATTCTCCCATCGGATCTTCAAGAGCTTTTAAAGCAGAACCTTTGATGATCGGGCAGTCTGTGAATCCGTACTCTTCAAGCTGTTCTGTAACTTCCATTTCTACTAATTCGATAAGTTCCGGATCGTCAACCATATCACATTTGTTCAGGAATACAACGATGTACGGTACACCTACCTGACGGGATAACAGGATGTGCTCTTTTGTCTGAGCCATAACACCGTCAGTAGCAGCTACAACAAGGATAGCGCCATCCATCTGAGCAGCACCAGTGATCATGTTCTTTACATAATCGGCATGGCCTGGGCAGTCAACGTGAGCGTAATGTCTGTGCTCTGTCTCGTACTCAACGTGTGCAGTAGAGATTGTGATACCTCTTTCTCTTTCTTCCGGAGCTTTATCAATGTTTTCGAAATCAGTAGCTGTGTTACCAGCAACTCTTGCAGCAAGTACTTTTGTGATAGCTGCTGTTAAAGTTGTTTTACCATGATCTACGTGACCGATTGTTCCGATGTTACAATGTGGTTTTGTTCTTTCAAATTTAGCTTTAGCCATTTTAAAACGTCCTCCTTAATTTTATGCCTTAGCGGCGATTCTTTTTGATGCTGTCCGGGCTGTCCGGACAGCTTATACTCTGTAATCAGCTATTTCTGATTATATAAAATTATTGGCACTTTTTCAAGTGATTTTTACTTGTCTTTTGAAGAAATGATCTTATCCTGAACGGACTTCGGAACCTGCTCATATTTCTCGAAGAACATTGAGTAGTTACCACGTCCCTGTGTTCTGGAACGAAGATCGGTAGAGTAACCGAACATCTCAGCAAGCGGAACGTATGCTTTAACCATCTTTCCACCACCGATATCGTCCATTCCTTCGATACGTCCACGACGGGAGTTGATATCACCGATTACATCACCCATGTACTCTTCCGGCATGGTTACTTCCACTTTCATGATCGGCTCTAAGATAGCCGGAGCTGCCTTTGCCATAGCTTCCTTGAAGCACATGGAACCGGCAATGTGGAATGCCATTTCAGAAGAATCGACTTCATGGTAAGAACCGTCATATACAACAGCGTGTACACCAAGTACCGGGAATCCTGCAAGGATACCAGCCTTTGATGCTTCTTCGATACCTTCACCGACTGCCGGGATGTATTCCTTCGGAATTGCTCCACCGACAACCTGGGATTCGAATTTGAAAGTTTCCTCTCCGTTCGGATCCATCGGCTCGAAACGAACTTTACAGTGTCCGTACTGTCCACGACCACCGGACTGTTTTGCGTATTTGTATTCCTGGTCAACCGGCTTTGTGAATGTCTCTTTGTAAGCAACCTGCGGAGCACCTACGTTTGCTTCTACCTTGAATTCGCGAAGCAGACGGTCAACGATGATCTCCAGATGAAGCTCACCCATACCTGCGATGATGGTCTGACCTGTTTCCTGATCTGTATGAGCACGGAAGGTCGGATCTTCTTCTGCAAGTTTTGCAAGTGCTTCACCCATCTTGCCCTGACCAGCTTTGGTCTTAGGCTCGATTGCAAGCTCGATAACCGGTTCAGGGAATTCCATGGACTCTAAGATTACCGGATGCTGCTCGTCACAGATGGTATCACCAGTTGTTGTGAATTTGAAACCAACAGCTGCTGCGATATCACCGGAGTAAACGCGGTCAAGCTCCTGTCTCTTGTTGGCATGCATCTGTAAGATACGTCCAACACGTTCTTTTTTATCTTTGGTTGCATTCAGCACATAAGAACCTGCTGCGATGCTTCCGGAGTAAACACGGAAGAATGCAAGCTTTCCAACGAACGGATCTGCCATGATCTTGAATGCCAGAGCAGAGAACGGTTCATCGTCGGAAGAATGTCTTTCTACTTCATTTCCCTCCAGATCGACACCCTTGATTGGCGGGATATCGATTGGAGACGGCATGTACTCGATGATTGCATCAAGAAGCTTCTGTACACCTTTGTTCTTGTATGCAGAACCACAGCATACCGGAACAGCGGTACACTCGCAAGTTGCCTTACGAAGCGCTTTCTTCATGTCCTCTACGGAAGGTTCCTCTCCCTCAAGGTACATCATCATTAAGTCGTCGTCTAATTCACATACCTTTTCTACTAATTCGGTATGATACAGTTCAGCCTCATCCTTCATATCTCCAAGGTCGTCTGTAACGGTGATATCATCACCCTTATCATCATTGTAGATATAAGCTTTCATTTCGAAGAGGTCGATGATTCCCTTGAAATCATCTTCCTTACCGATCGGAAGCTGAAGAACGATTGCGTTCTTTCCTAATCGTGTACGGATCTGATCTACAGCTCCGTAGAAGTTTGCACCCAGGATATCCATCTTGTTGATGAATGCCATTCTAGGTACGTTGTAAGTGTCAGCCTGACGCCATACATTTTCTGACTGCGGCTCTACACCACCCTTTGCGCAGAAAACGCCGACAGCGCCATCAAGTACACGAAGGGAACGTTCAACCTCTACTGTAAAGTCAACGTGTCCTGGTGTATCAATGATGTTGATACGATGCTCTAAAGCGCCTGGCTTCGGTTTTGTGAACTCTTCCAGGGTCCAGTGGCATGTTGTAGCGGCTGATGTAATTGTGATACCTCTTTCCTGCTCCTGCTCCATCCAGTCCATGGTAGCAGTACCCTCATGAGTATCACCAATTTTATAGTTAACACCGGTATAGTAAAGAATACGCTCAGTTGTTGTTGTCTTACCAGCATCAATATGAGCCATAATACCAATGTTTCTGGTTCTCTCTAACGGATATTCTCTTCCAGCCAAAGGTTTTTCCTCCTTATATTTGTATCCTATGCTGCCAGATTATTAGAATCTGTAATGTGCGAAAGCTTTGTTTGCTTCTGCCATTTTGTGCATATCTTCTTTTCTTTTAACAGATGCGCCTGTATTGTTGGCTGCATCCATGATTTCATTTGCAAGACGTTCCTGCATTGTCTTCTCGCCTCTCTTGCGGGAGAACATGGTGATCCAACGAAGTGCAAGAGCCTGACGACGATCCGGTCTTACTTCGATCGGCACCTGGTAAGTTGCTCCACCGATACGTCTAGCCTTTACTTCGAGTACAGGCATTACGTTGTTCATAGCTTCTTCGAAAACTTCCAGTGCAGGCTTTCCTGTCTTTTCAGCAACGGAATCAAATGCTCCGTATACGATCTTCTGTGCTACACCTTTCTTACCATCCAGCATGATGTTGTTGATAAGTTTGGTAACCACTTTGTTGTTGTACAACGGATCTGCTAATACATCTCTTTTCTGAATATGTCCTTTACGTGGCACGGTACTTCCCTCCTTAATCATGATTTGTGCCAATGAACAGCTTGCTGTCCATCAGTTTGAAATTTTTCGATTAATTCAACGGTACTCACATGTGTCCTCAAATGTGTTTCGTGCGGAAAATCTATTTCTCCATCAAGGTATGAAATAATTCCAACACTAACCATAAGTTCTGTTTGTGATACTATTGGTTTCTAAACTGCTTATTTAGATGCTTTTGGCTTCTTAGCGCCGTATTTGGAACGAGCCTGACGTCTGTTTGCTACGCCTGCTGTATCCAAAACACCTCTGATGATGTGGTATCTGGTACCTGGTAAATCCTTTACTCTACCACCACGGATCAGAACAACGCTATGCTCCTGTAAATTGTGGCCTTCTCCCGGAATGTAGGATGTTACTTCGATTCCGTTAGAAAGACGAACTCTGGCAATCTTTCTAAGAGCTGAGTTAGGTTTCTTAGGAGTTGCAGTCTTAACTGCGGTACACACACCTCTCTTCTGCGGAGCAGCTACGTCTGTAGGTCTCTTCTTTAAAGAGTTGTATCCTTTCTGAAGTGCCGGTGCTGTAGACTTCTTTGCAGATGTCTGACGTCCTTTTCTTACTAACTGGTTGAATGTTGGCATTATTTTCACCTCCTGAAATTTGTATCATTTAATAACGCGCCTTTGTATGCACGCTAGAATATTATATAAATCTGGGAACTTCTTGTCAATGGCTTTTTGCAAATTTCTCTTTCTTTCCGCCTGCAGCAGACACTTGTCCGTTACAGTCAGTTTTTTTGCGCATCCGATTGCTCCGCCAGAATAGAAAGTAACGCATCCGCCACCTTCGGATCAAACTGCGTTCCTCTTCCACATCTGATCTCCTCTGTCACATGGGACTCATCGAAACTTCCACGGTAGATCCGCTCAAATGACATTGCGTCATACGTATCTGCCACCGCTATGATGCGCGCGGCCTCCGGGATCTCCTCTCTTTTTTTCCCGGAAAGATACCCCTTCCCATCCCATCTTTCATGATGATACAGTGCGCCTTCTTCCAGCCCTTCCATGGTGCTTAAATTTTTTAGGATATCCGCCCCGATCTTTACATGCTGCTTCATGATCCCGTACTCTTTCTCTGTCAGGTTTTTATGCTTATTTAAAATACGATCCGGGATCCCGATCTTTCCGATGTCGTGTAAAAGCGCCTGATAACGGAGTTTTTCAACCTTTTCTTCGCTCCAGCCGAGCTTTTTTGCAATTTTCACAGAAGTATCCGCCACCCGTTCCGAGTGTGCGTTCGTGTAACTGTCCTTTGCCTCTTCCGTCTTGGCGATCGCCGCGATCGCCTCCAAGGTCACCTGCATGACTTTCTGCCGCTCCGCCGCAAGCAGTTCTTCCATTTTGTGACGGTAGCCATAGAGTTCGATCTGTGTGGAGATCTTGCTTCGCATGATATCCGGTTCAAACGGTTTTCTCACATAATCCGCGCATCCAAGCTTAAATCCACGCTCCAGGCTTCCCCGCTTTCCTTCCACGTCGATAAATACGACCGGGATCTCTGCGGTATCCGCATTTCCGGTGATTGCTTCCGTGATCTGAAAAAAGCCTTCGCCCGGCAGTCTGGTATCGAGCAGGATCAGATCCGGTTTCTGTTCCCGGATCCGCGTAAAAACCTCCCGTGTTTCCGGTTCTGCACGTCTCAGCTCATACGTTTCGCCAAGGATTTCCTCAATCTCTGCGTAATCCGCGGCAGAAGATTCTATTACTAGTATTTTCCGTTTCCACATTTTTATTCCGCTTTTTCCCATATTTTTCCCCCGAAAACCAAAGACCCCCCTGAATCTTCTCAGAGAGGTCTTTGGTATATTTTATTCTTCTACCGTTACGGTTTCATTCTCTTCTGCTGTTTCTTCCCCAAAATCATCCATCAGAAAATCATCATCGTCAAATGAGATCTCTTCTTCTTCATTCAGATCAGAATCAAGCTTGATGTCACGATAACACTTCATGCCGGTACCAGCCGGAATCAGCTTACCGATAATAACATTTTCTTTCATACCGATGAGCGGATCGATCTTTCCTTTGATTGCCGCCTCTGTCAGTACCTTCGTTGTTTCCTGGAAGGATGCTGCGGAGAGGAAGGAATTCGTTGCAAGGGAAGCCTTTGTGATACCAAGAAGTACCTGCGTGCCTTCTGCCGGCTGCTTTCCTTCTTCGGTCAGCTTCTCATTTACATCGTCGAGCTCTAACGTATCTACCAGAATTCCCGGAAGGAAATCGGAATCTCCGTTGTTTTCGATGCGGATCTTCTGTAACATCTGGCGCACGATAACCTCGATATGTTTATCATTGATCTCAACACCCTGCAGGCGGTATACACGCTGAACTTCGCGGAGCATGTAATCCTGAACTGCGCGGACGCCCTTGATCTTTAAGATGTCATGCGGGTTGACAGAACCTTCGGTCAGTTCGTCACCAGCCTCTAAGACTGCTCCATCCATAACTTTGATTCTGGATCCGTAAGGGATCAGATATGTCTTGGATTCGCCTGTCTCGTTGTTGGTTACGATGATCTCACGTTTCTTCTTTGTATCTTTGATCGTAGCTACGCCACCAAATTCTGTGATAATGGCAAGACCCTTCGGCTTTCTTGCCTCGAAAATTTCCTCGACACGCGGAAGACCCTGTGTGATATCATTTCCGGCAACACCACCGGTATGGAAGGTACGCATGGTAAGCTGTGTACCCGGTTCACCGATTGACTGAGCCGCGATGATACCAATCGCTTCACCAACCTGTACTGCATTTCCAGTTGCCATGTTCGCGCCATAGCATTTCGCGCACACACCCATGTGGGAACGGCAGGTAAGGATCGTACGGATCTTCACTTTTTCGATCGGATTTCCGTTTTCATCCACACCCTTGCTCATGATCTCTGCCGCACGCTTCGGTGTGATCATATGATTTGCCTTTACAAGGACATTTCCATCCTTGTCGCAGATCGTCTCGCATGAGAAACGTCCTGTAATACGATCCTGAAGGCTTTCGATCTCTTCTTTTCCGTCCATGAATGCTTTTACATACATACCCGGAATCTCTTTTCCTGTTCCTGCCTGGCAGTCAGACTCACGCACGATCATGTGCTGTGAAACGTCAACCAGACGTCTGGTCAGGTAACCGGAATCGGCGGTACGAAGTGCGGTATCGGACAAACCTTTACGCGCTCCGTGCGCAGACATGAAATACTCGAGTACGTCAAGACCTTCACGGAAGTTTGACTTGATCGGCAACTCGATCGTACGTCCGGTTGTATCTGCCATAAGTCCACGCATACCGGCAAGCTGTTTGATCTGTTTATCAGAACCACGGGCTCCGGAGTCAGCCATCATGAAGATGTTGTTGTATTTGTCCAGTCCGGTCAGAAGTGCTTCGGTAAGCTCATCATCGGTCTCTTTCCAGGTTTCTACAACTTCTTTGTAACGCTCTTCTTCGGTGATAAGACCACGTTTGTACTGCTTGGTGATACGGTCTACGGTATCCTGCGCAGCCTGGATCATTTCCGGTTTCTGTGGCGGCACGGTCATATCGGAAATGGATACGGTCATGGCTGCCTGTGTGGAGAATTTATATCCCATTGCCTTGATGTCATCCAGTACTTCCGCGGTTGTTGTAGCGCCGTGGATATTGATAACTTTCTCAAGGATCTGTTTTAAGTGTTTCTTTGCAACGTGGAAATCGATTTCCAGTGCAAATTCGTTTTCTTCTTTGCTTCTGTCTACGAATCCAAGATCCTGCGGAATGATCTCATTGAAAATGAAACGTCCCAGTGTGGATTCGCACATTCCAGTCTTTGTTGTTCCGTCCGGCATTGTCTTTGTCATGCGGACATGGATTCTGGAATGTAAGGTCAGCGCTTTATTTTCATAGGCAAGAATTGCCTCGTTTACGCTCTTGAAGTACTTTCCTTCACCGATCGATCCCGGTCTTTCCTGGGTCAGATAGTAAATACCAAGTACCATATCCTGCGAAGGAACGGCTACCGGACCACCATCGGACGGTTTTAACAGGTTGTTCGGAGAGAGCAGCATGAAACGGCACTCTGCCTGTGCTTCCTGGGAAAGCGGAAGATGGACGGCCATCTGGTCACCATCGAAATCGGCGTTGAACGCGGTACACACAAGCGGATGAAGCTTGATCGCCTTACCTTCTACGAGGATCGGCTCGAACGCCTGAATACCAAGTCTGTGCAGTGTCGGAGCACGGTTTAACATAACCGGATGCTCTTTGATGACTTCTTCGAGCACATCCCATACCTCGGTCTGAAGTCTCTCCACCATCTTCTTTGCACTCTTGATGTTGTGCGCGGTTCCGTTTGCAACGAGTTCTTTCATAACAAACGGTTTAAACAGCTCGATCGCCATTTCTTTCGGCAGACCGCACTGATAAATCTTTAACTTCGGCTCTACACAGATAACGGAACGTCCGGAATAGTCAACACGCTTTCCTAAGAGGTTCTGTCTGAAACGTCCGGATTTACCCTTTAACATATCGGATAAGGACTTGAGCGCACGGTTTCCAGGACCTGTAACCGGTCTGCCGCGGCGTCCGTTATCGATCAAAGCGTCAACCGCTTCCTGGAGCATACGTTTCTCATTGCGGACAATGATATCCGGTGCGCCAAGCTCCAAGAGTCTTCTCAGACGGTTATTACGGTTAATGATTCTTCTGTATAAGTCATTTAAGTCACTGGTTGCAAAACGTCCACCATCCAGCTGTACCATCGGACGTAAGTCTGGCGGAATAACCGGGATGACCGTCATGATCATCCATTCCGGCTTGTTTCCGGATTCACGGAACGCTTCTACAACTTCGAGTCTCTTGATGATTCTCGCGCGTTTCTGTCCGGTTGCATCTTTTAACGCAGCCTTTAACTCTGCGGAATCTTTTTCAAGGTCGATCGCCTGTAACAGCTCTAAAATTGCCTCGGCACCCATTCCAACGCGGAAATCGCTGCCGTATTTTTCTCTTGCTTCCTGATATTCGTTCTCAGAAAGTACCTGCTTTACCTGTAAACCGGTGTTTCCTGCATCAAGTACGATGTAGGAAGCAAAGTACAATACTTTTTCCAGTGTTCTCGGTGACAGGTCAAGAATAAGTCCCATACGGGACGGGATACCCTTGAAATACCAGATATGGGATACCGGAGCCGCAAGCTCGATATGTCCCATACGCTCTCTACGCACGCTGGCTTTGGTGATCTCAACGCCGCATCGGTCGCAGACAACGCCCTTATAACGGATCTTTTTGTACTTTCCACAGTGGCATTCCCAGTCCTTGCTCGGTCCGAAAATCTTTTCGCAGAAAAGTCCGTCCTTCTCCGGTTTTAATGTTCTATAGTTAATGGTCTCAGGCTTCTTTACTTCGCCTCTTGACCACTCTCTGATCTTTTCAGGTGATGCTAAGCCAATCTGAATTGCATCAAATGAAATTGGCTGGTAAGTCTCATTGTTCTTCGTTTCTGGCATTGTGACACTCCCTTCCTTTTATTCTTCATCATCAAGAATATCATCTGCGAAATCCATGTCAGCATCATCGTCCTCGCTGTCATCCTCACCCTCGATATTCTCAAGCTCTTCGGTCTCTGCATTAAATTCCTGTTTCTGGAATCCCATCTTTCCGAAAGATTCGCTGTCTTCAAACGCAAAATCCTTATCTCCGGAAATGATCGCGTTCAGATCCGTATTTCCGTACTCGCTGGTCTCCATGAGTTCTACTTCCTCACGGTTTTCATCCAGAACTCTGACATCCAGTCCAAGAGACTGAAGTTCTTTTAAGAGAACCTTGAAGGATTCCGGTATACCCGGTTCCGGAATATTATCGCCCTTGATGATCGCTTCGTAGGTCTTCACACGGCCGATAACGTCATCGGACTTCACGGTCAGGATTTCCTGCAGTGTATAAGATGCACCGTATGCTTCCAGCGCCCAAACTTCCATTTCTCCGAAACGCTGTCCACCGAACTGCGCTTTACCACCGAGCGGCTGCTGTGTTACGAGAGAGTAAGGACCGGTAGAACGTGCATGGATCTTATCGTCTACCAGATGGTGGAGTTTTAAGTAATGCATGTGGCCGATGGTAACCGGTCCATCGAAGAACTCTCCGGTTCTTCCGTCACGAAGCTGTACCTTTCCGTCTCTGGAGATCGGTACGCCCTTCCACAGCGCGCGGTGCGCTCTGTTGTCTGACAGATACTGCATTACGTCCGGGCGAAGCGTATCTTTGTATTTTGCTTCAAACTCTTCCCATGTTGTATTTACATAATCATTGGCAAGTTCCAATGTATCCTGAATATCAATTTCCTTTGCGCCGTCGAATACCGGTGTCTCAATATTGAAACCAAGTACTTTGGCTGCAAGACTGAGATGGATCTCGAGCACCTGTCCGATGTTCATACGGGAAGGTACGCCGAGCGGGTTTAACACGATATCGAGCGGACGGCCGTTTGGTAAGAACGGCATATCTTCTACCGGAAGCACACGGGAAACGACACCCTTGTTACCGTGACGACCGGCCATCTTATCACCGACAGAGATCTTTCTCTTCTGCGCAATGTAGATGCGGACAGCCTGATTTACACCAGGAGCAAGTTCATCACCGTTTTCTCTGGTAAATACCTTCGCCTCTACGACAATACCATATTCACCGTGCGGTACTTTTAAGGAAGTATCTCTGACTTCTCTTGCCTTTTCACCGAAAATAGCACGGAGCAGTCTCTCTTCCGCTGTAAGCTCTGTTTCTCCCTTCGGAGTTACTTTTCCGACCAGGATATCTCCTGCACGGACTTCCGCACCGATGCGGATGATACCTCTCTCATCAAGATCTTTTAACGCATCATCGCCGACACCCGGAACATCTCTTGTGATCTCTTCCGGTCCGAGCTTGGTATCACGCGCCTCTGCCTCATATTCTTCGATATGAACAGAAGTGTATACATCATCCTGCACCAGTCTCTCGCTGAGCAGTACGGCATCCTCGTAGTTGTAACCTTCCCAGGTCATGAAACCGATAAGCGGGTTCTTTCCGAGTGCCAGCTCTCCGCCCTGTGTGGACGGTCCGTCTGCAATTACTTCGCCCTCTTCTACATGATCGCCCTTAAATACGATCGGACGCTGATTGTAGCAGTTGGACTGGTTGCTTCGCATAAATTTGGTCAGCGGATATACTGTTGTTGTTCCATCATCATTCTTTACTGTAATTTCATTGGAAACCGATTTCTCTACGGTTCCGGCTTTCTTTGCAACTACGCACACGCCGGAGTCAACCGCTGCTTTGGTTTCCATACCGGTTCCGACAACCGGAGCTTCAGTCGTAAGAAGCGGCACTGCCTGACGCTGCATGTTGGATCCCATCAGGGCACGGTTCGCGTCATCGTTCTGTAAGAACGGGATCAATGCTGTAGCGACAGAGAACACCATCTTCGGGGATACGTCCATGTAATCAAACATGGTCTTGTCGTATTCCTGTGTTTCATCCAGGTAACGGCCGGAAACGGAATTTCTTACGAAATGTCCTTCTTCATCCAGCTTTTCGTTCGCCTGTGCTACATGGTAATTATCTTCTTCATCTGCGGTCATATAAACAACTTCGTCTGTGACACGCGGATTCTTCGGATCTGCCTTATCGATCTTACGGTATGGAGCTTCAATAAAGCCATACTCGTTGATTCTCGCATAGCATGCCAGTGAGTTGATCAGACCGATGTTCGGTCCTTCAGGCGTCTCGATCGGGCACATTCTTCCATAATGAGAATAGTGTACGTCTCGAACCTCGAATCCGGCACGGTCTCTGGAAAGACCACCAGGTCCAAGTGCGGACAGACGTCTCTTGTGGGTCAGCTCGCCGAGCGGGTTGTTCTGATCCATGAACTGGGACAGCTGGGAAGAACCGAAGAATTCTTTTACCGCCGCTGTAACCGGTTTGATATTGATCAGGCTCTGCGGGGAAATTCCCTCAAGATCCTGTGTTGTCATTCTTTCGCGGACAACTCTCTCCATACGGGATAAACCGATACGGTACTGGTTCTGAAGCAGCTCTCCGACCGCACGGATACGACGGTTGCCAAGATGATCGATATCATCATCGCTTCCCACGCTCCACTCAAGATGCATATTATAGTTAATGGATGCAAAAATATCATCCTTGGTAATGTGTTTCGGGATCAGATCATGGATGTTCTTGCGGATCGCTTCCTTGAGATCCTCAAAATTGTCATTCTCATCCATAAGCTGTTTTAAAATCGGGTAATACACAAGCTCTGTCACGCCAACTTCACGCGGATTGGTCAGCTCCGGAACCCATGTGCGGATATCTACCATCATAGAAGAAAGAACTTTGACATTGCGTTCTTCTTCCTGTACCCATACATACGGTACTGCCGCATTCTGGATCGTCTCAGCAAGTTCTCTGGTCACTTCTGTGCCTTTTTCCGCAAGGATCTCTCCTGTTGTGGTATCCACAACATCCTCTGCAAGCACATGTCCATTGATACGATTCTTGAAATGCAGTTTCTTGTTAAATTTATAACGACCTACCTTTGCAAGGTCATAACGTCTCGGATCAAAGAACATTGCCGTGATCAGGCTTTCTGCGCTTTCTACGGTAAGCGGTTCACCCGGACGGATTTTTTTGTATAACTCTAAAAGACCGTTCTCATAGCTTCCCTGCGGTTCTTTCTCCGTGATACACGGATCTTTCCCGAAGCTGGCAACGATCTTTGGCTCTTCACCGAACAGATCAATAATCTGCTGATTTGTTCCGACACCAAGCGCACGGATGAGCACTGTGATCGGAACCTTTCTGGTTCTGTCTACACGAACATAAAAAACGTCATTGGAATCGGTCTCATATTCCAGCCATGCACCACGGTTCGGAATAACGGTGCACGCATAGAGTTTCTTACCAACCTTATCATGAGAAATAGCGTAGTAGATACCCGGGGAACGAACCAGCTGGCTGACGATAACACGTTCTGCGCCATTGATTACGAATGTACCGGTCTCAGTCATAAGCGGCAAATCGCCCATGAAGATCTCATGTTCGTTGATTTCATCATTCTCTTTGTTGTGCAAGCGAACCTTTACCTTCAAAGGTGCTGCATAAGTAGCATCTCTTTGCTTGCATTCCGGAATAGAGTATTTTACATCGTCCTCGCACAAAGTAAAATCTACGAACTCCAGACTTAAATGACCACTGTAATCAGCGATCGGGGAAATATCCGCAAACACTTCTTTTAATCCCTCGTCCAGGAACCACTGATACGAATCTTTCTGTACCTCGATCAGATTCGGCATCTGCAGAACTTCTTTTTGTCTTGAGTAACTCATACGTAAACCTTTTCCAGCCTTGACCGGACGTATTCTGTTTTTCTCCATTTGACGTTTCACCTCTCGTTTTTTTATTTAAAATCTACCTTTTCTACTACATAAGGTGTATCTTCCACTTGCTTTCCACTATTTTGGTAACACAAATAAGCCTACATCTCCACAATAGTGCAACGTATATGATAGCACAAATGTCAAGGATAAGTCAAGCTGCATTTTGACTTTTTTCATGTTTTCCCAAAAAGCGGACATACTAATCTGTTTCTTCTATATATAAAGGCCGCAGGTACATAATCCGACCAGCAGTGATGCCGCGCCAAATATCAAAGATGCTGTTCCCATATTTTTCCTCCATAACTCATCTGTCTGTTTTATTTCCTTTTCCCTCGTTGCTAGTATACAAAAAAGGCAGGAGTTTTCCTCACCCCTGCCTTTTTTGTTTCGCTTTTAGCTCAGATAATCCCAGTCATTTTTTGCAAGTAAATATGTAACCAGCGGGCAAACTACCAGGCCGACAACTGCACGACCGATATTGATCGCTGTCAGACCAGATACGAGACCGTAAGTAATCAGATTTACAACAAATCCAATAACTGCAGCTCCGCAGATCATATAAAATCCGACTTTCTTGCTCTTGAAAAGTAACATTGCGATTCCGACGATCAGTACAATTTCCAGCAAGAAGCTCACAACGCAAAGAACTGTGTAAACCGGTCCAACTCCAAGTGCTGCGGATCCTACTACAGCTGCCAGAGCACCCAGTGCTGTAATAATGTTAAGAACAAAAATGATCCATAACCAAACCTGTAATCCTGTGCCTAATTTTCTTTTTTCTTCCATTATTTTCTCCTTCATAACTCATATTTTATTGCGCAACGCGTTTATTATATCATATCAGCTGTTAATTTCCTAGCTTTTTCTATGTTTGAGGGAAATTCGCCCGCGCGGGCTGACGCTTTGTTTCGCGGATTGCCGGGATATCACAGCTACAAGCAGTGCTTACTCGAAGCTTGCGCTTCTCGTGCGCGGGCTGGCGCTTCGTTTCGCGGACTGCCAAGGCATCTACGATGCCTTGGCGCGCGTTGCGCCTTCAAATAAAAAGAAAGCCGCGCATGTACTCATACAAGTATGGTACATGCACGACTCCCTTTTATTCTCAGTCCGCTGAACCGCGACTATTTTAAGGTTACTTTTGCACCTTCTGCTTCTAATTTAGCTTTGATGTCATCAGCTGTTGCTTTGTCAGCTGCTTCTTTAAGGATCTTAGGAGCTCCGTCAACTAAGTCTTTTGCTTCTTTTAATCCTAAGCCAGTTGCTTCACGAACAACTTTGATAACCTTAACCTTGTTCGGGCCAACTTCTGTCAGCTCTACATCGAACTCAGTCTTCTCTTCGCCTGCTGCTGCGCCATCTCCGCCTGCTGCTGCAACTACTACACCTGCTGCTGCAGATACGCCGAACTCTTCTTCGCATGCTTTTACTAAATCATTTAATTCTAATACAGATAATTCTTTGATTGCTGCAATAAATTCTTCTGTTGTCATCTTTGCCATTTTAATTTCCCTCCATTTATGTTATGGTTTTTATTTTAATATTTCCAGCTTATTCTGCCGGTGTTTCTGCTGCTTCTTCTACCGGAGCAGCCTCCTCTGCAGGAGCTTCTGCTGTTGCTTCACCAGCGCCGCCTTTTTCTGCGATCTGATTAAGCACACGAGCAAAGTTGGTGATCGGAGACTGAATGCTTCCAAGGAATTTGGAGAGCAGTTCTTCTCTTGACGGTACAGCTGCGATTGCTTTCATGCCGTTTTCGTCATAGAAAGTTCCTTCTACAACACCGGCTTTGATTTCAAGTGCCGGAGCGGTCTTTGCAAATTTAGCCAGGATTCTTGCCGGAGCAGTCGCATCTGTTGTAGAGATTGCGAAAGCATTCGGTCCTTCCAGGCAATCTGCAAGGCTTTCAAATTCTGTACCTTTGATTGCGAAGTTCACAAGTGTGTTCTTATATACTTTGTAAACAACACCTGCTTCTCTTAACTGTTTACGCAACTCAGTATCTTCTGCAACGGTAAGTCCAAGGTAATTTACAACTACTACGGACTGTGCGTCTTTGATGTTTTCAGAAATTTCCTGCACGATTGGTTGTTTAAGTTCTACTTTTGCCACGAATCGTACACCTCCTTCTTTTATTTTTTATTGCTCTTTGAGGAAGTCTAAAAAAGTCCTCTCTGTGGAAGACAGAGAGGACGAATCATTCATATAGATATCATCTACATTTCCTCGGCAGGCACTTACGTTTACGCCTTGCGGCACCTACTGTCTTCGGCAATATGCTTTGCTATTATAGCATTAAAATTTATTGATGTCAACCAGCAATTAAGCTAACTTTGTTACATTGACCTTTACACCCGGTCCCATGGTCGGAGCTACAGATACGCTCTTTAAGTACTGACCCTTTAATGTAGCAGGTTTTGCTTTGTTGATTGCACTGATCAGAGTCTGGAAGTTGTCTGTTAACTGTTCTTCAGTAAAGGATGCTTTTCCAATTGGCACATGGATAATATTTGCTTTGTCCAATCTGTACTCAATCTTACCAGCTTTGATGTCGTTAATTGCTTTTGTAACATCCATGGTAACTGTTCCGGCTTTCGGGTTCGGCATTAATCCCTTCGGTCCAAGGACACGTCCGAGACGTCCAACAACACCCATCATATCAGGAGTAGCAACAACTACGTCGAAATCTAACCATCCTTCATTCTGGATCTTCGGGATCAGTTCTTCGCCGCCTACGTAATCTGCGCCTGCTGCCTGAGCCTCATCAACTTTGGTTCCTTTTGCGAAAACCAAAACCTTAACTGTCTTACCTGTTCCATGCGGTAAAACAACAGCTCCACGAATCTGCTGCTCTGCATGACGTCCATCACAACCGGTTCTGATATGAACTTCGATTGTCTCGTCAAATTTTGCTACTGCTGCCTTCTTTGCAAGGCTGATAGCTTCTTCTGTATCGTATGAAGTTGCGCGGTCGATAGCCTTTGCAGCTTCAAGATATTTTTTTCCTCTTTTCATTAAAAATTACCTCCTGTGGTAGTATCGGGAGAGGTCCCTCCCACTGTTTTCGATAGCTTTTTGTTCAATAAATCCGCGTTTTGATTACTGTTCTACCTCAACGCCCATACTTCTTGCAGTTCCTGCGATCATGCTCATAGCTGCTTCTAAGGATGCTGCATTTAAATCCGGCATTTTTGTCTCAGCAATTTCTTTTAACTTATCTTTGGAAAGTGTTGCAACTTTTGTCTTGTTCGGAGTTGCAGATGCAGTCTTTAAATTACATGCTTTCTTGATCAGAACTGCTGCCGGCGGAGTCTTTGTGATGAAGCTGAAGCTTCTGTCCGCATATACAGTGATGACTACCGGTACGACTGTGTCTCCCATGTCTGCTGTCTTAGCGTTGAACTGTTTTGTGAATTCAACAATGTTTACACCATGCTGTCCCAAAGCCGGTCCAACAGGTGGTGCTGGTGTAGCTTTTCCGGCAGCGATCTGTAATTTGATATATCCTTCTACTTTCTTTGCCATTTGAGGTTGCCTCCTTTTAAACTGTTTACATCTTCTTTACTTCTGCGAAACTTATTTCTACCGGTGTTTCGCGACCGAATAAGTCAACGTTAATGGTAACGATCTGTTTTCCATGATTGATCGTCTGAATCGCACCAACCGTGTCCTTCCACACACCGCCGGTAACAACGACCATGTCACCTTCTTCAAAATCGACTACCACATTGTCTGATTTGATTCCCAGCGTATTCATCTCAGCATCGGTAAGCGGTACCGGCTTGGATCCCGGACCAACAAATCCGGTCACACCTCTGGTATTTCTGACCACATACCATGTGTCGTCATTCATAACCATATTGATCAGTACGTAGCCCGGAAACATTTTCTTCTGAACCTGCTTTTTCGCACCATTCTTCAGTTCAACAACGTCCTGCATTGGAACACGGACCTCTAAGATCTGATCCTCCAGATGTCTGTTTTCAATTGTCTTGTCAATGTTCGCTTTTACCTTATTCTCATATCCGGAATAAGTATGCGCCACATACCAATGTGCCTCTGCCATAAATAACCTCTGCCTCCTATAATTTCACCAGGATATCAACGCCATGCTGAATGAAGAAATCCAGCACCGCAATGATCAAACCTACAACTACTGACACAATAACGACTGCTGTCGTCTGTTTGGCAAGTGATTCTTTTGCAGGCCAAATAATTTTTCCAAATTCAGCCTTGAGGCCGGCAAACCAGTTTTCCTTTGGAGCTTTGCTTGTTTTCTCGGTTTCTCCCATAATCTCACTTCCTTACTGCTCAATCTGAATTATTTGGTTTCCTTGTGTAAAGTATGAGTTCTGCAGAATCTGCAATACTTTTTGGTCTCCATTCTGTCCGGATGAGCTTTTTTGTCTTTGGTCATGTTATAGTTACGCTGCTTACACTCTGTGCATGCTAATGTAATCTTTGTTCGCACAACTTCCACCTCCGTTTAAATTCTTTTGCTTGCGGTCTAATTTTAAGCATAAAAAAAAGACCTGTTACAATCGCTAGTCTAATATATCACAATCTCATATTCGCGTCAACACTTTTCTTGCTCCATTTTTATTAGGTTATGATACCATTATGCATAGTAGAAATCAAGAGTGTGTTTTGAAAAATTTTTTATATTTTTTCATTTTTCTCTAAATATTTTTCACTTTTTGCCGAAATAAGTTAATAATGAAGATTGTGTCCGGTGGAAACATTCTTTTCCGGATACAGCTAATTCGTGACAAACGAAAGATTTCGTATTATAATAGGTTTATCTGAAAATGGATTTTTGATTTATCCCGGTGCTTTTTGCACTCATTTCAAGGAAGAAAGGAGGGGATAACATGGCAAAAATTGACTCTGCCTATTCTTACTATCTGAACACTTACGGCAGTTCGGCTGTGTCACGTTATGACACGCACAAAAAGAGCGAACTGCGCAACACCTATAATCGCATCGTGAAGTTAAACAAAGAATCTCCTCTGTACAAGATTTCTTCCTCGGGGGATGTCAAAAAATTTGCGATCGATATCAAAGAAAATACCAGACGGATCCAGAACGTCGCGTCTTCCCTCTCAGAAGGCGAGGATGGACTGTGGAGTAATTTCCAGAAAAAAATTGCGGTTTCAAGTGACGAAGATCTTGTTACCGCCGAATATGTCGGAAACGGGAACGATGCGGAGAACACCGACAGCTTTTCCATCGAGGTAAAGCAGCTCGCCTGCCCGCAGGTCAACTACGGCAATTATCTGAAAAATAATGCGCTCGATTTTGCGCCTGGCAGCTATTCATTTGACTTAAATACCGTTTCCAATTCCTATGAATTTCAGTTCAATGTAAATGAAGATGACACTAACCGCAGTGTCTTAGCCAAACTTGCAAAGCTGATCAACGGTGCCGGTGTCGGACTGAATGCCAAACTTGTTATGGATGACCGCGATATGAGTGCCTTAAAGATCGAATCTGTACAGACCGGTCTCGAGGAAGGAAGCAAGGCCCTTTTTTCCATCTACCCGGGTACCGAAAATGCGTCTATCCAGGCAATGGACACGCTCGGAATCGACAACACGGTTTCACAGGCAGCCAATTCTTCTTTCCTATTAAATGGGAAGGAACATTCTTCGCTGTCCAACACTTTTACCGTCAACAATACGTTTGAAGTCACGCTGCACGGTGTCGGCAATGAAAATGAGCCTGCCGTGATCGGTTTTAAAACGAATGCGGACGCCATTGCGGACAATGTGGAGAAGTTAGTCAGTTCCTACAACGGCATTATTGAAACTGCCCACAACTATTCTTCCACGCAGCCGGAAAGCCACAAGCTGTACTACGATATGTCAAATGTCGCCTATCGGTTTTACAACGAATTTGAATCCATGGGACTTGACATCGCAGATGATGGCATTATCCATATTGACCGTGACACCTTAACAGACGCGGTTACTGAAGAGGATTCTCCGGTTTATTTTTCGGCATTGAACCGCTTTAAGGATACTTTAAAAGAGAAAGCCTCCCAGGCTTCTTTAAATCCAATGGCTTATGTGGACAAAATCGTTATTGCCTATAAAAATCCGGGGCATAATTTCATCGCTCCGTATGTCACAAGTATTTACTCCGGCATGATGTTAGACCAGTTCTGTTAAATATGATAAAACGCTATTCAAAGTTTTTTCGACCAGACTTTTGAATAGCGCTTTTTTATTATCTTTCTTCCGGCTTTTCCCCAAATACTATGTCAAGCATCTGCTGCAGACGTATCCGGTAGGAATGCATTTTTTTGACCTTTTCATATCCGTGCATCGCGATTGCTTCCCGCTCCTTCTCATGCGACAGATAATACAGACTTTTCTCCACCAGATCCTTCTCGCCGTCAAAGCAGACAAAATCACGATCCTCCACAAAGATTTCCGGAAGTTCCGCCTGGAAATTTGTCATCAGAAAGCCTCCTGCCCCCATGATATCCCACATGCGAAGCGGCAGTCCCGTCTTGATATTCGGGATCGTAAAATTAAGGTTGATCCGGCTCATGCGGAATACTTTCGGCATCTGTGTCCAGTAATCCACGGAGCCCCGGTAGTCCACCCGGATCAGCTCTTTGGTATTGCTGTTGGTATAAATAGAAACCGGCACCTGCTTGGACAATGCGATCAGTCCCCTTTTCCGCTGCATCGCGGCTATTTTAAAACCAAGCACTGTTGTAGAAAAAATAAGTCCGAGATCCGAAAAAGAATCCTCCGATTTATCCAGTTTAAAATACTTCTGCAGCTGTTCCAGGATATCCGGTGTCAGCATTTCCTCTATGATATTTGCGCCGCTCACACTCATCTGTGCCTGCATCACCGCCTCCAGATACCCCTTCAGATAATCCGGCAGCACAATCTTTAATTTATCGTAGGTGTTGCGTTCATAAAGGCTTCCCACAAACGCCACCTCATTGCGGTACAGTTCCAGATCGTCCGCTCCGTCTATGATCGCGTCCAGCCGGTCCGTATCCACTGCAAGGGGAAGGTAATACATGTGCTTTACCCCCATCCCCTGAAATTCCAGGCAGTTACTTTTGTCAAAATTAAAAATGTAATTGCAGTTATAAAACACGGAGCGATGGTACATGCTGATCAGCGGATTATCGCAGGACCAGGACAGATATTTCACGTTGCATTTTTCGCACACAATGGAAACTACCGCAAAGTAATTTACTGTAAACACAAAATCATATCTCTTGTTTTTAAGCATCTGTTCCAGCCTGTGCTCAAATGTCTCGTCCCTGTCATAGCTTTCCAGTTTCTGCTCTATGACATCCACTTCATGCCCCATCGCCAGGAACGTTTCTTTTATATCACGATAATTGTATGCCTTCCATTTATAGATTAAAATCCGCAATCTGTTCCCTCCAGCATGGAAAGTACCTGTTTCATACGGCTTTTCCATGTATGTTTCTCACTCGCACTCTCATAACCCACATCCACGATCTGCTGCATTTTTTCCGGATGATCCAATAGATCCCATACAATCTCCGGCAGCCTTACAATCTCTTCCAGCTTAAAACAAACCATGGCTTTTTCAGCTTCAAATTTCTCTCTGAGATAGGCCGAATCATCCGTAACCACACACGCTCCCGCTAACATCCCATTAAATATACGGTCATGTGCCCCCGCCTTATACCAGGTCATCGTATTCAGGACGATCTTTGCCTCACACATCAGTGGCAGGATCTCCGGCGCCAGAACTTTTCCGCCATAATGCAGATGCGGGTTATGGCTCCATTCACATTCATTCCACCCGGTTCCATAAGCCGTCACGGAGACTCCACTCTCCACCAGGAGTTTCACGGCCTGCTCCCTAAAAAAAGAGGTCGCGTAAGAATCCAGAAAACGCATCTTTACGATCCCCGCGAACAGATCCTGCTCCTCAAGTTCTATCCCGCGCTCTTTTAAATATGCCTCGATCGCATCCTCTGTCGTAACCGCCGGATTTTTGATCAGATCTTCCAATACCTGCCTTGACATATCGATCGCGTCAAACTGCGTGATCGCAGACAGATCCGGAACCAGCATTCCCGCAGTAAAAAACGGCAGCGAACCCGCATACAGCACCTCTATCTTCCGATCCCTGATCCGCTTTTTCGCGCCCGGCAATTTCACACCCGCGTGTGGCAAAAATCCCACCCGTTCTATTTCGGGATAAAAGCGATGCATAAAATCCACATGATTTTTATCGGTGCAAAAGACCCACGCTGTCTTCGGCATATGCGCCAGCGGCCCGGTATAGTGAAATGGATGATCCATCAAAATGTTTACATATGGAATTTCAAACTGTTCCCAGATATTTTTTCCTTCAGACAGCTCCAGATTGTACCCGAGATTGTTAAATGTAATGGCTGCAAAAACCGGTGTCATGGCAAAAAGGGCAAATTCTTTCAGACTCTCTTCCATATGCCCCGCATCTAAGACCAGACACTCACAGCCCATCTGCTCCAGCGCTTTTTTGATTTCTCTTGTAAACAGATCAATGGTATCGTAAACACCCTCGATCAATACGATTTTTTTCTTCATTTTTTCATATCTCTAATCATTTATTTTTTTGCAAGAATCTCATACCGGCTTTTTGCTTTCGCATAATCCCCGCATTTTCGATAATAAGCCAGGGCTTCCCCTTTATAGTCCAGGCATTCGTAGATCACACCGATATTATACCACGCCAGATAGGAATTGGTTCCGACCGTCTTCGCCTCTTTCTTTTCTGCTGCACGCAGGAATTCCTGTATGGCTTCCTCGAATTTTGCATTTTTCATATAGATTAATCCCATCAGGAACAAAAAGTCCGCACTGTAAGAAAACGCATCATAAATTCCTTCAAACGCAAGTGCCTGCGTCTGTTTTCCACTGTTTAAAAGCGCGTAGCCGTAACTTTCCACCATGTCACTCACATACTCCGCCCGTGGATCCAGATCAAATCCCAGTCCCTGATCAAAGTATTTGCAGGCCTCTTCATAATCCTCCATCATAAAAAAGCTCTTGCCCAGCTGATAATACAGATACGGAAGCTGCTTTTGACGCTCGCCCCCGGTCTCTTCCCGCGCGGTCTTCGCATCGGAATGCTCCTCCTCACGCAACAGCATCTCCAGCTCTTTTTGCAGCAACGTAATATTCCGCCCGGCTTTTGCCTTTTTTTGCTCCGGTGTCAGATCATATCCGCTGTGCGTGATCATAATCCCTGTAAGATAAGTCTCATACGGTCTATGATCAAGCGCTTTTACCTGTTCGTGAATACACCCCTCATAATGAAAATCACTTTTTGAAAAAATACGGTTGATCCATTCCACGCTCTCCCGCCGCTCACCATGCTCCGAAAAAAAGTTTCTTCTTTTAATACGTCCAACTTTCCCCGGATTCTTTGCTATCAGGCAAAGAATCGCATTCAGTTCCTTTTCCGACATCGGCTCTATGTATTCATCGCTGTCTAAGACCAGCACCAGATCATTTGACGCCTTTTGGATTGCAAAGTTCTTGGCCGCCGCAAAATCATCACACCATGCGAAGTCATAAACCTGTTCCGTATACCTTTTTGCCACCTCTACCGTACGATCTGCAGAACCGGTGTCGACCACAACAATTTCAAACGGAAATGCCAAAAGTGCCAGAAGGCACTTTTTCAAATTTTCTTCTTCATTTTTTACAATAATGCAAACGGAAAGTTTCCTCTCACACATCGTTCCCTCTCCCACCCATTTCTGGTATCTTTCAACATCTATTTATCGATCACTTGATCTGTCACATTCTTGTCTTTTTAAATCAAATTTGGCGAAAATGCCATGAAGTGGCAGATGTGTCTTTCGCCAAATTCGCTTGATCACTGTGCAAAAACAGAACTGTTTTCGCGATTTGTTTCACTCTTTTCGTTCTTAATTATAACAGGTCATTTTCAAGGACACCATGTCGTTTCGCGAAAGTTTTTAACTTTTTTCATACTTTTTTGATGTTTTTTCTCATTTACCGATTTAAAAACAACTTTTGGCATAAGCAGAACAAAGATGATCTTTCGTTTCTGTCATAAATCATCCGACCAATTTTATGTATTTTATTGTAACACAGGGACTTTTTCGGAGCAAATAAATTTCTCCACACACATCTGATCATTTTTTGCAATAGATTGATTGCTGACTTCTTAGATAATAACTGATATGAAAAAGAAACTATAACCAAAAACGATTACAGTTTAGATCTGAATCTGTCATGAAATTTTTCCTAATAGGATTGAATGCTCTGCCGTAACGTTTTTTAACACCTCAATGTCGCACTGCATATCCGGGATCTGCAATGTTACTTCTTCAAATCTCTTTGTCGCCGGAACATAGTTTTCCGCGAGGATCTTTATATTTCTGTCCGTAACATTTTCAAGATGCAGCTCTATCTTAGTCACGCGGTCATCCAGCTTCTGCATACCGATCTCTAACTTCGCTACTCCATTTTCTAACTTTGCTACCCCTGTCTCCAGCTTCGCCATACCGGTCTTTAAGTTCTCTACGTCCGCCTGTAACACTGCTACATCTGTCTTTAGACCCGCTACGTCTGTCTTTAGACCTGCTACATCTGTCTTCAACTCTGCTACATCCGTCTTCAACTCCGCAATATCTTCCCTTACCGGCCGCAGTGCCCCAGCCAGCTTTGTATCCATCATATCAGACATCGCAAGCAACAGCTCATCATTTGTCATGGTCTTCCCTCCTTTCCTTTTACAAATATTATACGCGTCAGGACAGTCAAAAGGCAATACTGCGAATTATTAAATTTTTATAACCCACGTTATGCCTGACTCAGCTTTTCCAGCACACGCTGCAGTACCTGCACGACAAACACAATATCTTCCTCTTTCAAATTCGTGCTGCACGGAAGATTGATCACCCGCCTGCTGTATTCTTTCGCTTTCTTGATCTGAAAAGCGGTACAATCGACATAAGGTTTCTGCTCATGGATCAGTCCCCAGATCGCTCTGGTCTGCACTCCTTCTTTTTCCAGCTCCGTGATAATATCTCTTAATTCCGCTTTTACAACATTGCGGTCTAAGACATAGGAATAGAACCATTTGTTGGACTCGGTTCCCTCACGGAATGGCAGCAGATATCCGGTTTTACTGTCCTGCAATAATTCCCGGTAAACGGAATAATTCTTCTGTTTTCTTTCTATAAACTCCGGCAGTTCCTCCATCTGCGCAACGCCAAGCGCTCCCTGAAGATTGGTCATCCGGTAATTGTAGCCCACTTCATTATGAATGTAATAATGTACATCATCTTTTGCCTGCGTGGATATATACTTTGCATGTTTTGCCGCATTTAAGTCCTTTGCGGTAAGCGCTCCACCGCCGCCTGTCGTAATGATCTTATTTCCATTGAACGAGTATGCGCCAAAATCCCCGATCGTTCCCGCATACTGTCCCGCATATTTTCCTTCTGTAAATTTGGATCCGAGCGCTTCCGTCGCGTCTTCGATCACTTTTAATCCATACTGATCCGCGATCTGCATAATGCGTTCCATATCTGCAAGATTTCCAAACACATGAACCACCACAATCGCTTTTACTTTCGAGCCGTCTGCTTTCCGGTAAAGTCCATCCGCTTTCTTTTCACATTCCATCTCACAGAAAAGTCTTAATTTCTCCGGATCCATGCAGAGACTGTCATCACAGTCCATAAAAACAGGGCTTGCGAACTGATATTTTACAGGATTGACTGCCGCAATAAATGTTACCGTTGGTACGATCACGCAGTCGCCCGGCTGTACACCGCATTCCATCAATGCCAGATGAAGCGCGGCCGTTCCGCTCTGGCAGGCAACGGTCATCGGCACATTCAGAAATTCCGCCATTTTTTCTTCCAGCTGTGTAATATACGCTCCACCTGTCGATACCCAGCCCTGATGCACCGCATCCAGTACATATTTTTCTTCATTTCCCTCAAAATTCGGAATTGATAACGGAACAAATTTTCCCATATTTTTATCCTCCAGCCCTGTTTTTTTGCTTTTTTATACGTTATAAATATCTGCTTTGTAAGAATCCATATGATCTCTCATCCAGACGATCGTCTCTGCGATTCCCTGCGCAAAAGTATATTTCTGCTGCCAGTCTGTCAGTTCTTTGATCTTTGCATTAGAACCGAGCAGACGGTTTACTTCACTCTTCTCCGGACGCAGACGCTGCTCATCGCAGACGATCTTCGCTTTCGGATTGATCTGGGCGATGATCTCCTGTGCCAGTTCTCCGATCGAGATTTCCTGCTGTGTCGCAATGTTGATTTCCTGTCCGATCGTCTGATCCGATTCCGCGATCGCAATAAATCCCGCCGCAGTGTCTTTTACATAATTAAAATCCCTGGTCGGTGTCAGTGAGCCAAGTTTGATCTCCTCTTTTCCTGCAAGCAGCTGGGAAATGATCGTCGGGATGACCGCACGCGCCGACTGTCTCGGTCCGAACGTATTGAACGGGCGCACAATAGATACCGGCAGATTAAAGCTGCGGTAAAAACTTTCCGCGAGACGGTCTGCGCCGATCTTGGTCGCCGAATACGGAGACTGTCCCTGATACGGATGTTTTTCATCGATCGGAACATACTGTGCCGTTCCGTAAACTTCCGATGTGGATGTAATGAGCACGCGCTCTGTTTCCAGCATTCTTGCCGCCTGCAACACGTTCAAAGTGCCCTTGATGTTGGTATCCACATAGGAATCCGGTGAATGATAGCTGAACGGGATCGCAATGAGCGCCGCCAGATGAAATACCGCATCCACGCCGGTCATTGCCTCTCTCACTCCGTTTGGATCCCTGACATCTCCGGAAAAGATCTCGATCTCACGCAGTTTTTCCTTCGGGAGCGTGTCCAGCCAGCCCCATGTATTAAAAGAATTATAAAAAGTAAACGCCTTTACGTCGTAGCCTTTTTCCAGCAGGCTTTCCGTCAGATGACTTCCGATAAAGCCATCCGCTCCTGTTACCAGTACTTTTTTCATATGTAAATACCTCCAAGTCCTTATTTTTCGTTTCTGTTTTCACTATTATAACCCATCCGGTTCAATTCTGAAAGCCCGAACCCTGCTTTACGCAAAAACGCAGTCCCTCTTCCATGTGCACCCTCGCATGCCATCCCAGTTTCTCTAATTTTTCCGCCGACAGCATTGCTTTTGTCGCAGTGGAATAGCCCTGTCTTTCTGTCTCTTCCGGCAGCTCAAATACCACTTTCGTCCCGGCGATATCCGCAAGTATGCCCGCAAGTTCTTTTAAGGTAATGTCCGAGGCTTCATCCGCGATATTATAAGCTTCTCCGCTCTCCCCACACAGCATGACCACAAGGATCGCTTCTACCGCATCTGTCACAAATGTATACGAATATTTCTGATTGCCTTCACTTTTCAGTACAATGTCTTCTGCCTCTTTCGCTTTTTTTATAAACTGGGAAATCGCTTTTGTATCAGACGAAAGCATGGTCGGCCCATAAATACGGCTCAGACGTGGAATCGAAAAATCCAGATCATAAGTTTTCTGATACGCGTTGCACAATGTCTCGCCCAGACGTTTGCTCTCCGGATACCCTGCCCTTAACGTGTTGCTGTCCAGATAGCCGAGATATCCCTCGGAAAATTTTTCCGCATCCCCGCGGTTTTCGCCATATATCTCCACCGAAGACAGAAAACAGAAGTGTTTTGTTCCGTGGGAAACTGCATAATCCAGCAAATTTTTTGTGCCTGTCACATTCGACGCGATCGTTCCGATCGGATCCCCCGCATACTGCACCGGATGCGTGTTGCTCGCCGCATGGATCACATAGTCCACCTGCCCGCACTCCGGAATTTCCCGGTTTACATCGCATGACCTGTAAACAAAATCCTCTGTTCCCATATAAGAAGCGAACCGTTCTTTTGCCCGTTCCTCATTTCTGCTCAGTGCAGCGACCCGGATTCTCTTCTCACGCGGGGCATTCACATTTCTCGCCATCAGCACATCCACCAGGCATTTCCCGATCATCCCGGTTGCCCCTGAGATCAAGATGCTTTTTCCTTCTAACTTTTCCCAGGGCAGATCCCCTTCTGCAATTCTTTTTATCTCCCGTTCGTAAATCGACATTTTTCTCCCTCTTTTCGCCGCTTTTTCAAAATGTGCCGTTCCTACGTCAGCATCAGCCGCCCGGTATGCACGATATTCAGGTCGTTTCTGTGATACCTAAAATAAAGCGTTGTCAGATTTTCTCCGATATAACCAAGATAGCGGTCCTTCCGCTCGTTTCCCTTCGGCTCACTGCGCTTCTCGATCCGTGCAAGGATCGGAAACAGCCAGTCGCAAAAATCTTTGTATACTTTTTCTCTCGCAAGAAACATGTTGTAATTGTAAAAATATTTTTCCGCAAAGATCTCCGGCAGTGCTTTGGCATACTCCGGCGCGTATTCCTGCAATACCGCAAGCGTCACCTTCCAGTCCGCCTCCCTGATATAACGCCTGTGATGCACATGGCAGTCCGGTTCCTGCAGTGTTGGATACGGCAAAATGACATCAACCGAATTTTCCCTTAAACGGTACAGATCCTCCTCTGTGATATCTAATACCCTCCGATAGTGAAACAGTCCCATGTACTCCGCATGTGCATGTCTGCCGATCCAGTACATTGCAGAAAGTTCGCTGTAGTTCACATTTTTTGCAGAAATGTTGTCTCCCGTATCATCTGTGATCTCCGCAACTCTTTTTTCGGTAAGTGCCGCGCCCGCCTGGATCGGATGTACCCAGTCCGGCATATCCCAGGAATGGTTGAGCGGTCTGTCCCCCACGAACTTGGACATATACACGGCTGCTTCCGGTCTCTCACTGCCCTTTTTTAATGCGTGAAGTGTCCGAAATTTTCCGGTGCTTTTATAGTACCGTTCCATCAGCGCCGCTTCTTTTTTCGAATCCATACAGATATAGGAAGAAAATCCCCTCTTTTCTAATTCCGCTGTGATCTCTGCGTGATAATTCTCCGGCGTTGCGATCACGATCTCAACATTTTCTGTTTCAAATTGTGATAAGGGAATGACCGGGATCCCGTCAACTGTTTTGGGATTTCCCGCCGGATCACTCACCAGAAACGCCACAACTTCCTTTTGGGGCTCTAACTGCTTTAACGCATAATAAACGCTTACCGCCACCATCTGCGCCCCATAAATGGCAATCTTACGTTTGGAAGCGGTCTGTCCGGATATAAAATGCTTTTTTGCATGTACGATCTTATATTTCGCTTCATTATGCAAAAAGTAAACGGACAACAGCCGCTCTGCCAGAAATCCGATGTAACGGTTCTGATAGACGTCACTCTTTTTCCCGCATTTTTTCTCGCAGTATGCAAGGAGCGGGAACAGCCATGCGCAGTAAGCATCCAGAATCTCTTTTCTGGCGATCAGCATATTATAACCATAATAAAACTGGCCGCGCTGTAATTCATCCGCTGCGTTCCAGTATTCCGGCTGCAGCTCGCGGATCGCTTCCAGCATAACCTCCCAGTCTGCCGCCTCATGATCCCTGCAATATGCCGTCCGCACATCCGGATAATTGAAAACCGGGATCGTCAGGATCACATCGATATCGGAAGAAAGCAGTTTTTCTCTCTGTTCTTCATCCAGGACAAAGTGTCTTCTGTAATGACACAGCCCTTCATAATCCGACCTCCCGTTTTTCCAGATCCAGTACAGCGCGGTCAGTTCACAGTATTCCTTGTTCTTCTCTGAAATATGATCTCCCGTATTGTCGCATACCTCTGCAATACGCTGATCCGTCAGGGCAGCTCCTACCTGGATCGGAGTCTCCCATATCTCACCGATTTCTTCTTCAGGCAGTGGTCTGTCCACATGGCACTTTGCCATATAAACCGTAAGCGCCCCGGATTTTTTTTCTATACCATCTACCGCATTTAATTCCTCTTCCAGCGTAAGATATGGTTTTCCCTGACTGAGCCTGCACTCCCGGTAATAATTTCCACGCAGTTCGCTCCAGAGATCGCTCTCAAATGTCAAGGGGATCACCGAATGAAATCCATTCTCCGCTAAAGTATCCAGAATCTCATCCTGATATTTTTCCATGACAGCAAGCAGAATACAGGCATCCGGATACTCACGTCTGCCCTCCGCAATGTCGATCACGGGAAGCCCGAAGATCTCCTTCCTGTTCCCCTCTTTTTTTGACACCATAAACCCGTGAATCTTTAACTCATAAGGCTTTCTTTGCAGGCAATATGCCACTTCCTCCGCTATATTCCCGGCGCCAAAAATAAGAAGTTCTCTGCTTTTTAATTGTTCGATCCACTGGTTTCTATCATACATATCGCTCACCTGCCTGTTTCTAAAAACACCTCATCTACCGGTTCATAATCTAAAATCTTTCGCTGATCCAATTCTTTTTTTACTGCCTTATAATTCATTCCGCCCATGGCAACAAAGATCACCTCACCCGTTTTCTTTCTGTAATCTTTTAACTCCAGGATCGGAATTCCTGCGAACATGGTTTCTTCGTTTGATTTTTTTGACACGATCACACAGGAAACTTTTTTATCCAGCTGATATTTTTTTAAATAGTCCAGAAAACGCTTTCCAAACTTTCCTGCACCATACACTGCAACCGAATCTGCTTCCTGTACTTTTTTTCGCAAAGCATCCTCATAAGCCCCGCCGCCGGCATATGCGCCGTCCAGGATCATGCGGAGTGGACGTACCACATACTTTTCACATTGCAGCTGCTCTGCCGCAATGTTTCCCGCTTCCGTCAGCAGCTTTATTTCCTCTGTATCTTCCGAAGTGATATTGTGATAAATATAAGTTCCATATTCATACTCCAGTCGATCCAATGTCTTTCCAAACAGATCCGCAAGCTGATGCTCTTTCGCGTAATTCAAATTATCTAACAGTCCGCGAAGCAGATCTTTCGTCTTTTCCCTGGTCAATTTGAATGCGACATCCATCTTACGGTAACAGTACAAGCCCACATCCATCATGCAAAAATACTCTGCCTTATCCAACGCCCGGATCAGAAATGGCGGATCTTCAAAGTAGCGATACTCCGGAAACCGGATATGATCCTCTAGAATCATTTCCCTTTTGAAAATAAATGTCGTAAAATCATAATCCAGCTGATAGTTACGATAGGCAAGAATCCCTTCCTCTGCCATCTTCTTTACCAGTTTGACTGACGGAGCTGGCTTCTCTTCTTCCTGCAAAAGATACATCACGCTTCCACAGGCTTTTACCTGGTTCTTCTCGCAGCAATCTATCATTTGCCGTAATGCATCTTCCTGCCGATAATAGTCATCGGCATCCAAAAAAGCGATATATTCGCCTCCTGCCAGCTGAATCCCGACATTCCGCGCAGCTGCTGCCCCTCTGTTTTCCTGCTGATGCAATATAATTCTTGCATCTCCCTGCCGCAGCCTGCGGATCAGCTCTGCCGACTGATCCTTCGATCCGTCATCCACACAGATGATCTCAAGCTCTTTTACCGTCTGCCGCTGTACACTTTCTATACATTGTTCTAAATATTCCTCATTATTAAAAATCGGAATAATGATCGAAATTTTTACCATAGTTCTTTCAGCACCTGATTCCAGCATAACGTTATTCTCTAGTCTTTCTCCGCAAAATCTTTCCATGTTGGAATTGCTCCGCAGGATTTCCACTCAATCTCACATAGAATGCAATGTTTGCATAATGGTACTTGCTGCTGCAAGATTTCCAGTAATTCTTCTCCTGACGGACAGTCTCTCAAATCAAGAATTCCTTCTGTCGGAAGATTTTTTGCAAATACTTTGTTAAATTTCTGCACATACATCAATGTCGGACATCTTGCAATTTTCCCATTCCATACATTCACACATCCATTAGAAATACAGATATTTGGATATTTACTTTCTTCACTAAGCGACAACGGTTTATTAAATTTCTGTTTGCTGTCATACGAACGAATACAGTAAGGTATCTGATATTGATTTAATTTATCTCTAATCTGCTCAATTTGTCTATGTGTAGGTTCATATTCCGAAATACTAACCACCACACGATTTTCCTTTATGCACACAAAAACATCTTCACTCAGTCTTGGAATCAACAAACCATTTGTTACAATCTGAAGATATGTATTGGGTAATAATTTTCTCGTCTCCTTAATATACCTGACAATATCAGGATTCAATAAAGGCTCCCCTCCCAAAATTGAAAAGTGTACAATACTCGAAAATTTTTTTTTCAACAGCATAATATCATTTATTCGGACATCAAATTCAGGTATTTCCCTTTCAAATATCGGAGAAAAATGTGTACAGCCCCTGCAATTCAAATTACAGTAATCTGCAACATGTATCTCCGCCTGCGGCATTGGACACGCTCCCCAATTACTTCCCTCTATACATTCTGAACTTAAGAAGCTATTGCTTGTCTCCGTCCAGTTTAAGTTTATAAACCAAAAAATATGCTGCACCTTGTAATTTTGTAATTCCCTGTAAATCTGACTTACCACATATGGATTTTGTACCGTAATTACAACCGCCGTCTTTGCAACATCAATATCGTTCCATGAAACAATAGGCACTCCGCAATATTGACCTGTCTTTTTACCGTCCATGAAACCAATTAACCGATCAGCATATTTCTTTTTTGTGTAGTGCTCCCATGCTATTTTTCCAAAATAGCCAGCACCATAAAATACCATACCCATATGATCACCTACATCTCAATCTTTTTCTTTAAGTTTCTTTCTGCTTCATCCAATCCGCACACATCACTATCATCATAAAGGCATATTATCCTTTCATTATTTATGCCTCTAACCAGTTAATTATGTTTCATTTCTTTTTGATATAAAAAACTAGATATAATGATATAATCCGTGTCATTTAATATTGTTTCACGCGAAACCAATGGCCCCCCATATAATCATTTTTCCGTTTTGTATTCGTACAAATAAAATAATACTCTGCATTTTCTTCTAAATATTGAGGAAATACCTTTTCAAAATACAATATTCCTGTCATAATTAATCCAGACATTTCTTTTGGTCTCATAAATTGATTCTCATTACAGGATAAATCCTACAATTCATTTATAACCTTCTCGGAAAACTGTAAAATTTCCACCGGATATTCCAAAAGCCTCTGCCTTAACGTCTTTACGAGATCGCAACTTATGAAATCTACTTTTTTTGCAATGTTTCCACTACCATCTGTTGATCCATCATTTACCCGAACAAACTCATCAAAAGCTTCCGTCTGATTTATCAAACTGTCCAAACAAGCTTTGAAATATTTCTCAACATTATAAAAGGGTATCACTACATTCAATAATACTTTCATGGCCTTCTGCTCTTTCCTTCATGAATCATTCAAAGAGACATCACAACTTCTTGCAACGAAATAACCGGCACATCAACCTTCTTACTCAATTTCTTATACACTTCCTCATATGCAAAAATAGGTGTGACTACAATCGCAGAAATTCCAGACTGATCTTCTAAAAAAGCCTCTGGAGCAACTATACCTTCTTCTTTCTTGTTCTGATCAATAATGTAAGATACCTCTATTTTACTCATTTTCAAATCTTCATATAAATGTTTCCCTAAAGTTCCCCATCCATATAGTGCAATTTGATCATAATGATTTTCAATAAAATATTCACTTACCGATCTATTCTGCTGCTTTAATTGGAACCAATGATCCAAAAGATCATACTGTTCCCTCAATTTTTCCAATTCCTGTTGTGTTTGAAACTCTGGTTTTTCATTGTTATTACTACTAACATTCTTCGTTCCATCCTCGTTTTTTATACGTTCCAAGCTTCTCAAAACTGCCTTTAAATATTCAAAACCATGTTTCTCATCCGGTTCTAAATACATACCCTCTCCCCATTCATTCCAAGCATTAATAAATACAAATTCATTATTTCTATGCTTACTTTCTTCTAATACCAAAGAAAAATTCTTTTCAAAGTTCTCCGGCGATACTCCTAACAAACAATCTCCCTTCTCTCCGCGCCTTGGAGTATCATCATAATCAACAAGTGCACTTAAATATGTTTTTCCATTATTAATTTTTCCAATATGTCCCTCTAATTCATAAATGTCTTGATACTCAACCGCATTTATAACATTTTTTTTCCGTCTTTTCACCTTTTTTCCCGTCAAGTCAATGTCTAGGGATGCTCCCGGTTCAAGCATTAATGCGGCGTCAATCCCCGGCACCTGATACCCGACATTTACCCCGATCACATAAATCTCCGGGATTTCTTCCTTTTTTGCAAGCTGTTTCCAAAACTGCATCATGCGCAAAAGGCAGTACAATTTCTTCGGCTTATAGATCAAAAATACCGGTCTGCCATTGTATTTTATATATCGCTCATCTTTAAAAAACGGGAGCAGATAATAGAAATGTTCTTCCCATTCCGCTTCTTTCCCATAATCCTGCTGCAACAAGACTCCGCTTTCCGATTTGGAACCTTTCACCTCGAGCTGTTCATTCCAGCTGTTTTTATTTCCAACATTGCTCCATGTTCTTGCCCACGTCTCATTTGCCCAGCAAAAGCAAAACGGCAGCTTTATATCCGTCCAGTTTAAAAGATTTTCTGCAGGTTTCTCCAATATTTTTCTGCCATCTTTAAAATAGTAATGGTAAAAACAGAAACCATCTACGCCATACTGCTGCGCCAGTTCTGCCTGTTCTTCCATCGTGCTCTTTTCCAGCAGATTGTAATAGTTTTCATGCAGCGGAACTCTCGGCTGATTATGTCCCTCAAAAAGTGGCTTTGCGTTTTTTACCGCAGTCCACTCGGTATATCCTTCTCCCCACCACGCATCATTTTCCTTTACTCTGTGAAATTGTGGTAAATACATTGCTATTGTTTTCATACAATTTTCCATCCATCCTTATTTTAATTATTTTTAATCTACACGATACTTTTTTTCTCCTGCAAGAAGTGAAATGATATCTAACAAATAGCTGTTCGCTCCATTTGACGCATTAGAATTAACCACTTCCCAAAATTCTTTCTGTCCGGGCAACATTTCTAATTCATAAACATTTGGATCTTTTATGCCGAATCCCCGCGGCACAAAACAGGCTTTTTTCTTCGTTTTCAAAGAAATAAAATGTTCTACAACGTCCCTATCCTCGGTATAAATTTCAACAAATAAATTATTGTAATTTATTTTCTTTAATCTTCTATTCCACTTTTCCAGCGCCTCTTCGACAGATGTATCATGATTAAAATGTATATATGCATTTTTTAATCTCATAACCGGATACCTGATTCCACTGTGCACTTCTTTTCTAAACTCCACAAATTCCGGCTTTTCCATTACATTTTCCTGTAAATTTGGAAGCAGTTCCAACAAATCTTTGGCACTTAATGCCAAATTTTTAAATGGAGAACGGCATTCCATACCCAGCGTACGGCACACTATCCCACCCCAACAGTTATTACTGAGGATAGATATCTCGCTTTCTAACAACCTAATATATCGGCTCCATGTAAAATAGGGAATATCGAGAATCCGGCACGGCAAAATACGTTTCCTTTCTATTCCAAGCTTCATAATATCCGTAACAATCTCATCCTGATAAGCTTCATTCATTACTAAAATATAGTCAAACGCAGTTCTCTTTATTTTTTCTTTTTCAATAAGCTGCCAGCCATCAATCCTGCTATAATGCGGTATCTCATTGGCTGTGACTGCATTGATTCTAATCTCATTAAGGCTCTCCTGATGCTTTAAACACATCACATGTGAATTGTACTCTTTTCCAAGTCCCCATAAAATAAGTTTATATGGTTTTCCCATAATATTTTCTCCTCATAATGTTTCTGTGGTCTACTGCTTTACTATTACATCCCATATTTTTCTTCCTGTGTTTGTAAACGTGCCCTTTTCCACGTTTTCTGCCTCATTGATTTCCCGGACGTACTCTTCTAGGAACCCCTCTTCCTCCAGTACAACCTCTTCTGTATTGTCCCTTAAATACCTTATTTGTCCTTTTATCGAAGGTATCTGAGGTCTTGTCCACAAAAATTCTCCTGTATTTTTATTGATTCGCAAATAATAATTGCTGACTCGATTAGCCAGATAATAATATGTACTGTCTTCGCAATACCCATAAAATTTTGACCATAATTTACGTTTTTCATCAAAATGAATGTCCTGTGGTAAAACGGTTAACTCTGTAATTATTTTTTCTTCCAGATCAAATTGATAAAAATGCTGGCCCCTTCCAGGTAACATTAAAAGTTTCCGATTGACCGGAAGAATCCTTGATACTGTATCACTTTTAAGCTGCTCTTTCACCGATGCCAGCTGCTGTATTTTCTGCTCATTTATATTAAACTCATAAATCACTCCATCAGTTGAAACAATATATATTCCAGCCTCTGCCATTATTGCATGTATCGAATTTTCTATAAAAACGTCCAAATGATATATCTTATATGTCTCAGTATCCGGCAGATAACTGAGTATCCGATCTCCTGATTTTGGTATAAGAAAAATCTGATGATTGCAACAGCACCCGCAAGTAAAACAGATATCAGCCATTTCCGCCGGATAAGCAACTTCCCGCCTCTCCTTTGTTTCCGGTTCAAAAATAACAAGTTTTCCCTGCTCCCTGGTAAAAATAAGGATCTGATCTTTTTCTGCTGTAACCAACGCAAAATTATTATCCTCTGTCTGATGACAATCGATCGGAAAATACTGAAATTTAAATGTCTCCAGATTACACTCTATCACATGCTCTCCTGACATTTCTAAAAAATATCCAAAATGCTTATATCCTATTTCCAAATCGATTGGTGCCATTTTTTTTAATCTTTCAAGCGGACATATATAACGTATCTTCTTGCTCTCATAATCTAGTATAACCGGCAATGATTGTTCTTCAGTCATAAAAATCATTTTTCCCTTGTATACGATTCCATCTCTTGAACTAAATAAGACCAATTTCCTGTCGTCCTTCCTTTTGCCTTTATTCCATGTCACCCAATATTTCATCAAACCGAAGCATTGGTATACTCTGTTCTTTCATGTTCTCTAATATTTTCCAATTTTCAATATTTGTGGTATTTAATATTATATCTACCTGTTCTAATGTATCTTCCGGCTGATATACTTTCACCGCAGAATGCAATCCTTGTGCATTCCGATCGATACCATATCTCACCTCTATTTGACTGCCGGCAAGTTCTGTCACAAGGCTCTCTCCCATGTAGCTCATCCCATATATTGCAACTGTACGATAACCTTTTTTATACAGATAACTGCCTATACTTTTTCCTTTTTGTTTCAACTGAATCCATTTGATTGCTGTCAAATATAATTTCAAATGTTTATCTGACAATGCCATTTTTTCATTGTAGTTTTCATAAATATCCTTTTTGAATATTCCCATCTCATATTTCTGATCCAGCTCATAGATTTTTTTCCTTACTTTTCCGTTAATCTGCACAAAATTTATGTATGTTTCTATATTATCGGACGCAGTCTCCTGCATCAACTGGCAATTTACATACTCCTGGGTTTCTATCAATCGTTTCGGACATATTTCCGTAATGTGATGTTCCTTCACATCTTCCAGTACTTTTTCCCACTTGGAAGACCACTCTTCTTTGGACCCAAAAGACTTTGCCATCTGCCCCAAATAGCAATCACTTTGTCCATTTAAAACATCTAGAGATTTTTCCAATAATTCATCTACTGTTCGTGCTGCATTATGTCCATACAGATCCATTCCACGTTCGGTAATAAAAAGCGCCAGGTATGGTACCTTTGCTTTTTCTGCTACCATAGCACCCGCACCAATCATTGGAAATGATAATATATAAAGATCTGCTACTTCTATCAATTCGTCCATATACTTGCGCGGCAAAATTCCTATTGCCCTGCCTTTTCCATTGGTCTGCTCATAAAGTCTTTTCCACTTGTCACTCTCTTTATCTGCTCCGATAATTAAAAAAGTGGCTTTACCATTAAACTTCTTCAATAATGTCTTTACAAACATATCAAATTGAAAACCCACAATATTTTTATATTTAAACTCTGCCCCTGCTGAAACAATTAATTTTTCATGCTCCGCAAAGCCGAACTTTTCTGCCAGTATATGTTTCTTTTCTTCTTTACTTTTCTGATTTTTTTCAGATCCTGATTTCTCCACATTCCCGACAATCTGTCCTCCGTTTGGGAAACGTACAAGTACACTTTTTCCTTCCGCAACCCCTCTATATCTTTCCGTCTTGTCTTTATCATAAGGCGCAAGATTTAGTACTTTATCTGCAACAGAAAATCCAAATGAAAATCTAAAATCAGCATGATTGCAAAAAAATACCGGTATCTTCCAATTTCTATTTCCATACGCTAATATCGGAACTGTATCATGCATATTTGTAAACAATAATATCTTTTCAAAATTCTGTGAAATATCCAAAAGCCGCTTTGCCTTTAATATAGCATCTCCCTCTAAGCAATATATCTTTCCATTAGAAACATCTACACTTTCCCTGATAAATTCGACCACTTTATTGTGTTCCTGCTCTGTAAATACCACAGAATACTGATGCCTGTTATCCCATCGAATCCAATTGTTTACTAAAACCGAATGCCCTCCCACATTAGCTGATACTGTCATAACTATAAGTATTCTGCCTTTCTTCGCATCCCGGCTCGGCAAAAATTTTATATTCCTGTTTCCGATCGCTATGAGTTCTTTTTCAAGTTTCGCACTTGCATACTGCCCCGTTATATATAATGAATATAAATAACCAACTAATGTTATCAGCATTAATTTTTCCATATCTGTAGCTTGATCTTTTATCAAACTTTCCAGTTGCTGAATAAATTCATAGTTCTTATTTATTCTTTCTTTTACTTCGGATAAATTTTTATATTTCATTTCTTCTATCTCAATCATTTATCAACATTTCCTTTTATATTCATCTCCCCTATAATTCTATGCTCATTCCTCTTTCAGACTCAAGCGCCATTTGATATACCCGATATGCAAGATATATATCTACAAAACCTACTCCTACTGAATTAAAATATATAAATTCCTCATTATTCAAGCGTCCTTTCTTTTGTCCAGTTATTATTTCTCCCAGATTACAATATATGTCTTCGTCCTTTAACTCGCCTGCCGCATACATGCGACTTATTGTTTGTGCTCTATGCTTAACCGATTCCCATTCATCACATACAATTTTATCCGCTCTTCTGGCAACTGCAAATTCATCTTCCCACCCACCAACATGAATATATAAAGTTCCTTTTTTTATCCATGCTGCTTTTAACAAATCTGTCTGTGCACTTATCGCCGTTACAATAATATCCGCATCACATACTGCCTCTTGATAATCTGTGCCGCAATTGACATATGTAACATCGGGATAAATTTTCCTAAGTTCTTTTATAAATAATGTGATTGTACTTTGACTGCGGGACGAAACTTTGCACACTCTAATTTCTGGATGAATCAATTTTATAATCTGAAAATGCATTCTGGCCTGTTCCCCTGCACCAATAAACCCTATTTCCACGCATTCCTTTTTCCCAAGATATTTACTTGCAATCGCACCTACTGTTGCTGTCCTGAGCGCTGTTAAATAAGTTCCATCCATAAATGCAATTGGATATCCGTGTTCCAATTCAGACAGAAGAATTTGTCCTGTAACATTTCTATAACCTTCATTTGGATTTTGTGGAAACACCGAAATCCATTTCACTCCACTTACCTTTTCGTCTAGAATCGATGCTGGCATGCAATTAATTCGCTTTTGTATTTTGGAATCAAATATCTGTGAGATTTTATCCGGAAGCATAACACTACCTTTTAATCTCTTTTTAAATGCTTCTTCTACAATGTAAATTACCTGCTTTTCTTTTCCCGCGAGAATTTCTTTTACATCCTCACCAGAAATCACCCTTACCATACTCGTCTCTTTCATTCGTATCCCCTCACTTTAATACAGGAACCGCATACATAAATATTCTCGAAGGCATTGCCTGTATAAATCTTAAATATATTTGGTAAGATTCATTTAATTCTTTTACATATTGTGGAATTGTATATAATTCTTCTTTTGCACTTCCCATAAAAACTAGTATTTTAGGCAGATTTTTTTCTATTGTCCTCTGTGCTCCTTCAAGAATTTCCAGCTCAGCCGTACTGATCCCCAAATTAAACATACTGACTGCTACATCTGCCGAAACAATATTATCTATTGTATCTACCTCAATGCAATCCTCACCGTTTTTATCCAGTCTGCAACATTTATCATCACTTCCATTAAAAAAAAGCCTGTCCTTCTTATTCCAGCAACCAATCTTATACAAATCGGCACAAATATTATTTTTATAACAAAACATTTCTAAATTTTTAAAATTAATATCCTCTGGTTCTATACCAATTATTTTTTTATAGCGTCCATTATTTGACTTTAAAAAACGTTTTATTGAACCTCCATTATATGCTCCAACATCCAAAAATACTTCATCTGCCTCTGTCGTAATAACATCATTATTAAATTCATCTATTTCCCCCCCAAAAATTTTCTGCACATAGTCACTGTTTTCCCATATTCTCGCATTAATAAATGCACAAAAACATTGCTTGCTATACTTATCAGCCAATAAATCATATGCCTCTTCCAATTGCTCTCTATGATCTTTCACAAATCCATAATCAAAATGGACATGATGGTCAAATGGATTGGCTATTACAAAAACCTGATTAAAAACCCTTTCCTTCCTCAGTATCTGTTTCCTTTCATACGCTGAGGCAAATCCTATCAAAAGATTGCAAAAATTTTCTTCTCTACTGTTAATAAAATCATCATATTTATACACCTTATAGTTTCCAAATATTTCTTCTCCGGAATCTGTAATGCACCCTTCTAATTTTATTCCATATTCATTTAATTTTTTTAATATATTTTCTGCGAGATTCCCTGCTCCATATATATATAACGGTAAAATACTTTTCTTCATCTGATCGTACACATTAATTCGAGATCCCGCTCCATCTATATTTTCCCAAAAACCCATATGTTACCTCCTTCATCTAACGATAAAACAACAGCATATTTTTTCCTTTATTGTTATATACTTTCAATTCGGATAAAATTCTCTCTCTCTCATTAAGCTTTTCATTTTTGTCAAACAGCATATCTATTTCACATAATCGCTGATTAATATCATAAGACCAACTAATAGTATCCTTTTCTCTATGTCTGTGGAGTACCGATATAACCTTCTCATTCTGTTCTATTTTGTCCAATCCTTCTATTTTTGCTATAATTCCCTCTGAAATTAATGGGAATACAATTTCAGCACGTTTTCCTTCTAAATATACGCTGCTTTCATCTATATCAATTTGGGGCATACTTCCCGTCAGCGAATATTCTATTATCAATTTTAAGAAATCGATATTATACATTTTCTTATAAATGCGTTCATATTCTACTCCTGGAAATCGTAATCCAGGATCGAAAAAACGAAATACTCCATTATCATAAAATCCCTGCATCATTACCGGTCCATTTTTTATCCCGATCTTCTTTAACATTTTTATAATTTTTTCGTTCGTTGTATTTCTGAATTCCGTTGTATACTTTGACGGAGACACCGAATGCGTGACTATATTTCTCAGTTTTCCCTCCCCACGATAACTATCAGCTGTTCGTATTAAATGTGCATTCCCATTTTCGAAAAAATAGGTAATTTGTATTTCTTCTTCATCTCCCAAGTACTTCTCGATAATACAATCACCATCGGAAGACTCTTTCTGGGCACTTTCTATAGCCTCAAGCGCCTGCCTTCTGTTCTCACATTTTTTTTGTCCCCTTGACCCTCTACTATCTACCGGCTTAATGAACACCGGATAATTCACTCTGTCATCATATACATCTGCTACTGTATAACCAGGAATAATATCCACACCGGACTCCTGACAAAGCATTTTAAACTTACGCTTATTTGTCAAATACTCAAATTGTTCTTCCGTTCCCATACATGGAAAACCTAATTTTTCACATATTTTTTGATAGGGTTTTTGACATGGATCCAAATGCGTTGTAAGCACTGCATCTACGCTTTCCTCTATGCATATTTGAATTATTCCATCAATGTCGTTAATATCAACTTCATAATTTTTATCTGCAATCTGTTTTGCCGGTGAATCATCCTTTTTCAAATAATCTGCTACAATGACATAAAGATTCATTTCATGTGCCGCCTCTACTAGTTTGCAATGTACTCCAGCTCCACCTAAAATTAATACTTTTTTCATTCTTCCTCCGTATAAAACCGGACAATTATTGCCGCAATTTTCTCTAACTGCTCCAGTTCCAGTTTTTCATAAAACGGCAGTGCCAATACCTGCTCTGATAATATACGCGCATTGTCCAGATCCACTTTTTTATATTTATTTTTAAAGCACGCCTGATCCGAAGTCAGCGGATAAAAATACTTTCTAGCATAAATATCCTTTTCCCTGAAACGGTCATAAAGTTCATTTCTTGTTATCCCATACGCATCGCCCACTACGATTGGAAAATAAGCATAATTTCTCCTGCAATCTTCCTTTTCCTCAAAAAAACGGATTCCCGGAATATCTTCTAACAGCTCCTCATACTTTTCATGGCGGATTTTTCGCTCCTGTATCGCCGTATCAATATGTTTTAAATTACACAGCCCCATGATCGCGGCAAATTCGTTCATCTTTGCATTTGCTCCGACTGAAACCACCAGTTCCTCCCCGCGTATTCCAAAGTTTTTCAGATTATATAATTTATCATATAATTTCGGATCCGAAAAAGTTACCGCTCCGCCTTCAATGGTATTGAATACCTTTGTCGCGTGAAAACTGAAAACGGATGCATCTCCATAATTTCCAATCCCTTTTCCTTTATAGGTAACACCAAACGCATGCGCCGCATCGTAGATCACTTTTAAACTGTATTTATCTGCTATCCGCTGGATTTCTTCCACATTACAAATATTTCCGTATACATGCACCGGTACGATCGCAACTGTATTTTCTGTGATCAGCTCTTCGATCTTTGTTTCATCTATGGTTCCATCACTGAGTTTCACATCACAGAACACCGGCTTTAAACGGTTTCTCACGATCGCATGCGTGGTAGATATGAATGTAAACGGTGTCGTGATAACTTCCGCGCCCTCCGGGAAATCCATTGCCTGAATTGCCATTTCAAGTGCCATATGTCCGTTTACCATAAGAGATATTTGCGGTACATCCAGATATTCTCTCAGTTCTTTCTCCAGTTCTTTATGATATTTTCCCATATTGGTGAGCCAATGGCTGTCCCATAGCGGTTTGATCGCTTCTATGTATTCTTCATACGTCGGCATCGACGACTGAGTTACATATATTTTTTCATTCTGTTTATCCATTATTTTTCCTCTAAAACTTCTGCTTTTTGTATCAGTACCGGTTTTCCGGTCTGCCTGTAAAGCCACACGACCGAACTCAGATCTCCGTAATAGGCATCGCTGAACCCGATCGCCGTATACATATCCGGCGTGTCATCATAAATTCCTATTTTCTCTTCCAGAAACCATTTCTTTAATGTGATATAGGCTTCATATAATTCCGGGCGCATGGACGCAATGGATGATTCCATCAACGGATGTGGGCGCCAGAGGAGAACTGCCTCTTTGCTGCCTTTAAAAAAGGTAAATACATCCTTCAGCTTCTCAATATATGCAGCACCGTTTTCCAGCATCGCATTCAGACTGGTGTTATACAAAATCACCTTTTTACCTTTGCTTCTTTCCCGCCATTCTTGCGGTGCATCCACATTCTCCCGGTTTAACGCCCGTACCTTGTCAAATTTGGGCGATCCGAGCGGAAGCAGCTTGTCCTCAATCGGAAAATCCGGCGCCGCTTTCTTAAAGTACCGGATGTAGTCATCCTTTTCCGTTTCATTCTGGACAACAACATAATCCGCATATATTACACCGGTCGTCAGTGCGTAGTTTTCCGGTATTCCGTTTCCCTCCAGGACAAAATACGGTACATAGACCAGTTTCTCTGTATACCGCTTCAGATTTTTGGAATAAAAAAACGGATGCACACTTGTCACATGATTTCCACCATCGTATGGATTATGTATGAATACGATATCCGGCCGCCTTGCCTCAAAATCATACGAATCATACCCCGTCACCGGAATATAATCGGGATATTCCCCTCCCTCATAATGTTCTTCTCCAAGAGTTCCATCCGCTTTTTTGTCATAGTAGGGAATCGGTATGACATAGGCATCGCACGTCTCGTCCTCTCTTGCCGCCAGCCAGATACTTTCCAGCGAATCCCACATGGACGCTTTGTAGGGAAGAAAAACCGCTTCTAACTTGTCCGGTATCTCCTTTTGTGTATATTGTATCACGTTCTGCAAGATTTTTTCTGCCCGTTTTCCCAAGTCTTCTCTCTTTTTCATATCCTGTTCCACAGCAGTCATATAGATCAATTCACAATAATCTTCCAGTCCGTGAACGCAATCGAATCCTTCACCATATACTGTCTCAATCTGCGTTCCAATATCTACCGCCATATTCTGGCAACGCGCAAAGGTATCCTGTAACTGCGCTTCCGCAATCACATCTGTGATAATTTTCTGATTCTCGTTACAAAGTTCTTCCAGTTTTTTGAATATCTGCTTTCTTACTGTTCTACTCATTGTTTCTTCCTGATTCCAAACGCAGCCTACTGTATACTGCTGCCGGCACGAATTTTTTTACCGCTTCCCAGTTATCCTCTTTGATCCATTTGCGTACCGCAGAAGCACTGATGATCCCTTGATCGGTCTCAAGCCTTTTTATTTCCTCCACCTCAATTCCATAATTGGGCAGAATCCTTTTCATAGCTTCATTATACTGTCTGGTAACCGGATCTAAAAGTTCTTCCCCGACAAAACGCTTTGTAATCCCCAACTCCTTCGCCACATATTCTCCAAAAATCGTCAGATCATGTACTGCGTCTAAGGTTTCTTCTTTCTTTTCTTCTTTTTCAAAATACAGCGGCATCGTTGCATAGGATAATACAAATTCTCCTGAAGGCACAACGATCACATTTTCAAATTGTTCGGTTACCTGCTTCACCATTGCAAAACGTTCTTCAAATCTGAAATCCGATTTATCTTCCTGCACCACAAAAATATAAAGGTAATCCACTTTACTTCTTGCATGCTCGATCAGATAAAGATGTCCTCTGGTCATTGGATTGCAATTCATAACAATGGCTCCCACCAAACTTCCTTTTTCAATCCTTTGACACTCTTTCACTTGTCTAATATATTTTTCTAACTTTTTCTGCGCTTTTTCATCCAGTATAATTTTTCCCATTTGCAGACATTTGGGATCATCGCTTACTGTATCGTTTAGTAATGGCTCTAACCAATTTGCCATTGCATTAGCAATTTCAAAACATCCCTTTGCCGTTGCATGCATGGGTATATCCCAAAACCAGTCATCCTGCCGTTTTTTTATAATATCTGCTACTGGCAGATCACTCTGATAATCTGGCTTTCTTTCCATCAGGCGATCAATCAGAATTACAATATCATTTTCCATCAACGTTAGACTTTGTATCATTTCCTCATAAAGCATGCTATGGTGCAAGGGATACATGATACACTCCACGGCGTAATCTTTCTCCTTCAGTTTTTCCGCCAAAATACATCCAATACTTTCTTCTTCCCTAAGAACGCAAGAGCTCATTGCTATACACGGGCCTATAATGTAAATGTGATGTTTTCCATTTCCATAATTTTTTGTTTCTATGCTTTTTCCCCGCACATAAAATTCTTTTGAATTTTGTTTTCTCACATTCTGCGCATCCAGCCACGCCTCCCAGTCAATCTTTTCCCCTATAATTCTTTTAATCTGGCTTCTGCCCACAATATCATCCCAGCATCTTTTCTCCAGCGGAAATACTCTATGCATACGTCGAATTTCTTCGTCTGATGTCTTGCTTTGACTTTCCGTAGGAAAATACATCGTCTGCACTTTTACATTTTTATTTTTAAGATCCTTTTTTATTTTTTCCGTCAAAAAAGAGTGTTTATTCCGACGTACTTTCATTACAAATTCCCAATCCGAAAGAATCTTGTCCGATGCGTATTCCCTAAAATGCTCTGCACCCTCTGCATAAATTGTCATCCTGCCATATGCAGAATCATTCAACGTTCTGTTCTTGGCAGGAAAAAGCAGTTCCCATTTCTCTCCTTCGCAAAAATATGGAATATCATACATATCCAAAATATTGGAAAAAATATATGCCCACTCATTGCACTCATCAATACATACACTTTTTACCCGCGGATATGCCTCTTCAAAAAATAATAACGTGTCCTTTTCCTGTAATTCCATGAGCGCAATATCAATATAAAAAGTACTCAGCCCCTTCTCATATTCATATGCAAAATAAAGCAGTTGTCCCTGCTCATCAAAAACCGGAATAAAGGCCTGTTTCCTTATGCCCCGTTCTTCTAATTGTTTCAGCAATACATGTAGATGTTCCCAGATCTGACCATCATTTTTTTTATGTATATATTTTTCCGTGATTATATAATCATTTGTACCGGATGACACTGCATTTAATAACGTCTGATAATTCAGATAGCCATAATAGGCACCCGCATCATAAACCAGGATCATATCATCCGTGTGGCCTTTCTGGCAAAAATATGAAAACAACCAGCTTCTGTCCAGCTCACTCTTTTCCATGCAGTAAACTTCCGTATCCCAAAATCGTATCATCTCATCTTCTCCTACTTGATCCAGTCTTCCCGCTCCATCTTTAACAGTGCCTTAAACAGCTCCAGATCATCTACCGTCGTAACTTTTATATTTTTCTCCGATCCATAGGAAAAATATAATTTCTCGCCCAGCCGCAGCATCAGCGTATTGATATAGACCTCTCCCGTGATCCCTCTGCGCTCTGCCTCTTCGTATGCCCAAAGTGCCTTACCATACAGATATGCCTGCGGGGTCTGCACACGCATGATCTCTGTACGCGCAATGCCTTCCTGACCGGATATCCCATCTTCGGTTCGAACGATCGTCTCCTGACACCGGACCGCGCTGAGTCCCGATCCCTTCTGTCTGCATTTTACAATGGCATCCGTGATCACTTCCGCCGGAAGAAACGGACGCACCGCGTCATGCACCAGGATCACATCCTTTTCGCCACATACTTCCCTTAACGCTTCGATCCCATTTCTGGTGGATTCCTGTCCGTCGCCGCCTCCACTGACGATCCATTTCAATTTTGTAATGCCATATTGTCTGGCATACGCCCGCAGCACTTCGTGCCAGCCGTCAATACACACCACCGCTATCTCATCAATATCCGGATGTTTCTCAAAATTTTCCAGTGTATAGACGATCAGCGGTTTTTCGTAAACATTCATAAACTGTTTTGGTATATCCTGTGCTGTCCTGCTTCCGTGTCCGCCTGCCAGTATCAGTGCCACATTCATGACTCTTACCGTTCCTTTCTTTCGTTCTCTTCCTGATGTTTCATACGGTATAACGCCTTAAACATTTCCACGTCCTCTGTGCGGTTGATCTTCAAATTCAGATCCGACCCTGCAGAGAAACTGACTTTTTCTCCGAGATTTGTCAACATGGAACTGTTGTCCCATGCTCCAAGGCAGTTTTTCCCGACCGCCTCATTGTGCTTTTCCCAGATATACGCAAAGTCAAACGCCTGTGGCGTCTGCACTTTCATGATCTCATACCGGTTGATCGACTGATATCCTTCTTTTCCATCCGGCGAATGCATGATCGTATCCATGATGTAGGTCGCCGCCACACCCATTCCTTTTTTCCTGCACACCTTGATACTGTCCGTTATGAGTTCTTCCGATACCATTGGACGGATCGCGTCATGTACCACGACAATATCTCCCGCTCCCATGCGGTCTTTTAAGAGCTGCAACCCGTGATAGGTAGACTCCTGCGCGTCTTTCCCCCCGGGAATGATCTCCTTTAGCTTTGTGATATTAAACTGTTTTCCATATACCCGCACCATCTCCTGCCAGCCATCCAGGCAGGTAACGATGATCTCATCGATATCCGGATGATTCTGAAAGATTTCCAGAGTGTAAATAATGACCGGTTTATTGTTTACATTCACAAACTGTTTTGGTATGTCCATATGAAAACGTGGATCCAGTCCTCCCGCCAAAATCAACGCTGTATTCATCTTCTGTCCCCCTCACTCAATCAAAAAAGGACTTTCGCACTACGCAAAAAGTCCCCTTCTTTTGTTTCTTCAAGCGCCGCCAATTCCATTTGACCCAGCATTAAATTTTATATTTTATATATCGGCCGATTGTTCGTTTTTCCTAACCTCTGGCTAAGACAAGGTTTCTTCCATTTTAATTGTCTGATATTTAAGTCTTGTTCCACATTTATCCTTAAATTTGTTAAATTTATGACTTGTCACAGCATGTGTCCGCACCTTGCTCGGCACAATTCGATAAAAAAATGTGTAGCCTTGTAATTCTGCTGCGCACAACCTTTCACCATTTTCAAGCTGTGGTATTGCTTCATCTATATTCCCACCTTTCAGTTCAATGAAATAAGCCTTTTTCAACGAATCATTTATGAGAAGAAAATCGCAGCATTTTTGTTGTTTTATCAGTTCTCCATCTAATTTGTACTGGCGCACACAATATTGTTGACCGGGATTTATAGCTCTATGCTCTCTTGTTGTCCCTAAATCCTTTGAAACTATTATCTTCTGATTCTCCTCACAATGTGATTTTTCTTTCGTAAGAAGCACTTATACCCCCTCCCCTTTTAACGCTTTCTCTTTCAGCATCACCATCCGGTCATAATCATCATTAATATCTTCCGAAGCTCCATCAATTACTTCATTCTCAATCGCTCCAAACTCCTCATCCATACACGAAATAGCTTTCCCCTTATTTAGGAAAAAGGCCGCAATTTCAGAAGCTGAGATCCATTCGTTTTCGTTTATAATCCGTTTCAATTGTTCTTTGTCCACTACACTTGAGATCCGATCCGCATACAATAAATTATTTATTGTTCCTAAAATATATGGACTATGTGTTGTAATAAATATCTGATTTTTACGTTTGCCCCTAGCTAATGAAATAAATTCTGTAATTAATTTCTGCGCATTAGGAAATAAATGAGATTCTGGTTCTTCAATAATAAAATAAGCTTTTTTATTATTAAGCAGATAATAAAAGAGAACGTTTAAAATCCATACCGACTCCTGCTGACCCGAAGATGCAAAGTTTATTTTTACATAGCGCTCTTCCTCCACTTGAAGTCTTTCTTCTCCTTCAATATTTCTGTATTCTCCATTCAAGATTCTCTTCATCAGGTCCGCCGTCAGATATAGAAGCTCTTTTTCTACTCGCACATCTGTCAAACGCAACATATCCTGAATCATTTGTTCTGCACCTTGCGCAAAAGTCGACTTTAACATTAATATTCTTTCCAAATAATTCTGCGTGCAATAATCTATATTTTTCTTTTGTGTGTCATCCATTGCGCTATAAATATAATTTAACTGCGTACTCAGCAGTGTAATCATGCTTCTTCCTGCTGGTATATAAACTACTTCCGCATCATCCTGAAAAATATTATTGATTTTGCCTTTAATAATATCGGCCTCTCCGATAAATGTCATTTCATTTTTTAATGAAATCTCTTTTTCCATTGCCAGAAGGTTATCTGACAAAGCGGAGCTAATATCAACCCATATATAATTTGGTGATATCGGATCTGATGTCAGAGAAATTTTGATCCACACACCATCTGTATATTCATATTGCAGACTCATGTTCCTATCCATACACCAGGTAGAACCGAACGTCTGCAAAAAATTAGACCTAATATCTCTGATTAAGCTTTTTTTTACTGAAAATTTCAACGTATTCTCTTGGCTTCCAAGCAAACACCTTTTTCTTAATTGAGCATACAAAACATTTTTTACATTCTTAAAGAAAAAAACACTTTTGGCTATCGTACTTTTCCCCGATGCCTGCTGTCCTGTAAATATCATAAGGTCTTTAATATCTAGCTCACAATGATCTATCGGTCCCAACTTATTTATTATAATTTGCGGCATAATAATCTCCCTATTTTTCTCTAATCTAATTTTTACCGTTTATTATAATTATACCCTTATTACACCTGTTCCTCAATCTTTTTCTTATAATCGGACAGCGTAAATTTACCTTCGGAAATAATGGTGTAGAGTTCACCCACGATGCTCTGATAAAGTATCAGGCAATGACCTGTGGATTTAATATACAGCTTTATCATTTAATACCTCTCCTCATAAATTAATCCTTTGACCCTTAAAGGGGCACCCTGTAATCAGGATACCCCTTTGCATTTACTCCGATTTCAAATTCAATTTTTTCTCCATCCGGCGCATTTCTTCGAATTCGCCCATATCCAGGAAGGAATCCTCGCTGATTGGATACATTCCAACCTGTTTTCCCTCTTGTATAAGTAAATCTGTCAGATCTGTCATATGAAAAAATGTATCTTCCGGTATCTTCTGTAACAGGTCCGGATTCAATACATACATTCCTGTATTTACAAAATAGGATAGTTTGGGTTTTTCCTCCATAGAAATAACAGTACCATTTTCCTTTGAATGGATCACTCCATATGGAACCACAATATTTTTTAACGCCGATACTATTGTGATCGCATTGCCGGACTCTTTATGATATTTGTAAATATCCGCATAATCAGCATGAATCAGGATATCACAATTTGTCACAATGATAGGGCATTCAAACTCTGTATCGATCAGCCGCAGACTTCCTGCCGTTCCAAGAGGCTTGTCCTCTTCCACATATTGAATGGAGTACTCCTTCGCCAGATCTGCAAAATAAGACTTGATCATGCTCTTTTTATAATTAACCGTAGCATAAAAATCTGTAACTCCATATTCCACAAATTTGTCAATGATACGTTCCATGATTGGAATATCCCCTATTGGTATCAACGGTTTGGGCAGAATTTTCGTATATGGGTAAAGCCTGGTTCCCTTTCCGCCCGCCATCACTACGACCGGAACCTCCCGTAACGTTTTCATGTCACGTTTTTCCATCTCTGTCACATCTTCACGATCCAGTATGATATCTGTGACTTTACCCTCTGCGTCCAAGACCGGAAGTGCCTTCACCTGCACTTTTTTCATATAATCCTGTCCCTGCGATTCCTCGCCGCGATATACAATCTTTGGATCCTTATTCATGATATCTGCCACTGTCACATCTAATTTTCCGGATCTTATGATCCATCGACGGATATCTCCATCCGTAACCGTTCCCTGCAGCCTGCCACTCTTATCTACAATAAACAAGATCCCATGTGCATTAGCATCTATCTTTTCCATCGCTTCTACTATATGTAATGTACTTTCCCCCAGGAACTGAATCAATTGCTCTTTCCTCATATCGTTTATCTCCCGTTTAAAGTTTTCCTAATTCTTATTTTAAACCAGTAATATAGCAAAAGCAATGATAACAATTTTTTCCTTCACTCCCTTGAATGTTGCGAACTTTTCCTCTACAATAGACTTCAGTATATAATCATCATTTTTACCCGGAGATGACAAAATGGAATTAGGCAGTGAATACGACTTAGATTTAAACAAACTGAATATCTCATCCAATAATCTCTTTCATTATCTGGAGTCTTATAATTGTCAGTTTTTTGACAGTGGGAGAAGCGCTCTTCGTCATATCCCGTTTAATCAAAATAAGGCTGTTCTTCTGCCCGAATTTATTTGTGAATCGGTCAGCAACTGTTTTCCATCCCAAAACATTATTTTTTATAATATAACCGAAGATTTGCAGATTGATCTCGACGACCTGAAACGGAAGATCACCCCACAGGTGGCAACACTTTATATCTGCCACTATTTCGGTGCCGTTCAGTCCGCACAAATCTTATCTTATCTGCGTCGTATGGCAGACGAATGTGGTATAATGATAATTGAAGATACAACGCAAAGTTTTTTTTCGATAAATCATATCACCGGGGACTATATGATCGCCAGCATCCGCAAATGGCTTCCAATTCCGCTTGGCGGCGTTTTGTATACAAAAAAAACGCAGGATTTACCCGCACTTGACCATATAAAAACCAGCAGCGACAACACACGCTCCTACGGTATGATACTCAAAAATCTTTTTTTGAAAAATGAACTGGATTGCAATGCTAAATACCGTCAGATATTTACAGAATGTGAAGAAAAATTGGACACTTCCGATGAGATACTGCAGATATCGGACTTTTCCCGTTTTCTTATTTCCTGCATTGATATTCCAGAATTGATTGCAGCCCGAAGATCAAATTATCATTTTCTGACTTCAGAACTTCAAAAAATAGGACTTCAACCGGTTTGTGCCCTGGCAGGAAATGACTGCCCGCTGGTTTTTCCTCTACGTGTAAAAAACCGCGATTCTTTTCGAAGTTATTTAATGGAACACAAGATATACTGCGCTGTACACTGGCCATTTGATCACTTCCGGCCTGAATTCCGGCCAATGGCACAAAAAAACGCAGAGACATTGATCTCTCTTCCAATCGATCAACGATATCAAAAAAATGATATGACCTATTTAAGGGATATTATTTTTCAATATGGGGGTGAATTACTATTTTAAAAATATATCAACAAACAGATGCTGCTGCATGGGACATTTGTATAAAATCATTTATTAACTGGGATATCTATTATTTATATGAGTATGCACATTCTTTCATGCTTCATGGTGACGGTGAACCGTTGCTCATCTATTACGAAGATGCAGCTTCCCGCTTCTGCTATGTGGTCATGAAAAGCGACATTGCAGCTTCCGGACTATTTGGCGAACAACTTTCCGCTGATACATGGTACGATCTCGAAACACCTTACGGCTATGGTGGACCATTGAGTGATCATAATATTCCAAAAGATTCCCAGATCCAGTTTCTGAAGGAATTACAGCATTACTGCCGGGAAAATCGAATTGTTTCACAGTTTGTACGTTTTCATCCGTTATTACTCAACCACGAGCTGCTTCCATATGTTATTGAAACACGTTATTTAAGAGACACCATCTTTATGGATACCACAAATCCGGATCTGATCATGAAAAACATGGATTCCAAAAACCGTAATATGGTCAGAAAAGCAATTAAAAACGACGTCACTATTGTACGAAAAGACATTACAGACTTCAAAGATTTTATTCCAATGTATAATGAGACAATGGAAAAAAATCAGGCAGATGCATACTACACTTTCCAGACAGATTACTTTGAATCCTTAAAACTTCTTGCAGATTACGCATGCATTTTTTATGCAATGTATGAGGGAAAACCTGTCAGCGGTTCTATCATGTTTTATAATGACCGATATATGCATTACCATCTTTCCGGTACACATACAGAATACCGGAAATATTCTCCAGGAAACCTTCTTCTTTACGAAGCAGCATGTCAGGCAAGCGAAATGGGAATATCAAAATTTCATTTAGGAGGCGGCATGCTCCCGGATGACACTCTTTTTGGCTTCAAAAAGCAATTTAACAAAAATGGCAGAGCTCCCTTCTGGGTTGGTCGAACCATTTTTGATCCGGATGCATATCACGATCTGGTCATGCTGCGCAAAAAACTGAATCCCGAATTTGATGAAAACAATGGATTCATGATTCAATATAGAAAATAAACAAACTTATACACTTTATGGAGACGAAAAACATGAAAAAAATTATTGTATTCGGTGCAACCGGAAATGTAGGGTCTTATTTCACCAAATATGCATCTGAGTATTTTTCAAAAGACGAATATCAGATCATTGCTTCCGGGAAGCGTAAAAAAGCAGACGTTTTTCAAACTATGGATGTCCCATACATATCCGTTGACATCACAAATCCTTCTGATTTTGACAATCTTCCGAAAGAAGATATATATGCCGTTGTTTTACTTGCTGCTGTTATTCCTGCCTATATGGACGGCTATCATCCCAAAGATTATCTTGATTCGATCATCATGGGAACCTACAATGTGCTCGAATTTTGCAGGACAAGGAATGTAGATCGTATTTTATACTCCACCAGCTGCTTTGATGTATGGGAATATCCAACCGGAACCATCATCAAACCGGATATGCCAAAGAACTTCAGTTACACCGGCGACCACGCCATGTATGTCATTTCCAAAAACACTGCGTTGGAGTTACTTGAACATTACCATCAGCAATATGGTCTGAAAACTTTTGCTTTCCGTTTTCCGACCGTATATTCCTACAGTACCAACCACTATATTTATCCAAATGGTGTCAAAACACTGCGTCCTTTGTACAAACTGATCTTTCACGCAATGGAAAGTAAACCTCTTGAAATCTGGGGTGATCCAAACTATGCCAAAGATATGCTTCATGTTTATGACATGGCCCAGATGTTTTGCAAAGCCATTGAAGTACAGAACTTAACAAAAGGGTTTTATAATTGCGGAACCGGTATACCCGTTACCTTGCGCCAGCAAATGGAGGCTATCATTGAAGTCTTCTGTCCACCGGGCAAACCTTCCGAAATTATCTGTCTGACCGACAAAGTTGCTGGCGGCGGTATATTAATGGATGTTCAAAATGCCAAAGATGAACTTGGTTATGAACCAAAATATGATGTAGTAAAACTATTTGAAAATTTTAAAGAAGAAATGAAAGTTGATCGTTTTTTAGAACTACGCGGAAAATAATACTTTCATAATGTACAGGAGGGTTTTTATGAAAACAATCATTATTGCAGAAGCCGGAGTAAATCATAACGGAGATATGGATCTGGCAAAAAAACTCATTGATGAGGCCAAAAAAGCAGGTGCCGATTTTGTTAAATTTCAGACTGCCGTTGACTGCACTTCCAAATATGCTCCAAAGGCAGAATATCAGAAACGCGAAACCGGAGCAGATGAAACCCAGCTGGAGATGGCAAAAAAACTCCGTCTGAAATTGGAACAGCATTATGAGCTTTACGAATATTGCAACAGTATCGGGATGTCCTATTTATCTACTGCCTTTGACATTGACAGTGTTCATTTTCTCGACTCTCTGGATCTTCCATTTTTTAAGATCCCGTCCGGCGAAATTACTAATTTACCATATCTGTTAGAGATTGCCGCCACCAAGAAACCAGTTGTTATGTCTACCGGAATGGCAGAAATGGACGAGATCGCAACTGCTATTGACATTTTAAAGAAAAACGGAACCAGTGAAATTACTTTACTGCAATGTCATACCGATTACCCTACCGCTATGGAAAATGTAAATTTAAATGCAATGCTCACCTTAAAAAATGCATTTCATCTTCCTGTCGGCTTATCCGATCACAGCGTAGGGATTGAGGTTCCGATCGCAGCTGTCGCAATGGGTGCCACTGTAATTGAAAAACATTTTACACTGGATCGCACTATGATTGGTCCGGATCACAAGGCAAGCATTGAACCAGATGAATTAAAAGCAATGGTTTCTGCCATTCGTAATATTGAAGTGGCACTTGGTGATGGCAAAAAAATCTGTTCTCCTGCAGAACGTCCCAATATTATTGTCGCCCGAAAAAGTATTGTTGCAAAAAGAGATATCAAAAAAGGTGAAATTTTAACCGAAGAAAACATTACTACCAAACGTCCCGGAAACGGAATTTCTGCTATGAAATGGTTTGATGTACTGGGAACAAAAGCAATTCGTGATTTTGGAGAAGATGAATTAATATGCACAGAGTAAAAATTTGCGTTGTAACCGGAAGCCGCGCTGAATTTGGTCAACTGCTCCCCCTTCTTAAGAAGCTGGAGCAGGATTCTTATTTTAATCTTGACTTTGTAGTGACCGGTTCTCACCTGGCACCGGAAAATGGAAATACGATTGAAGAAATTCGGGCTTCCCGTATCAATATTTCGGAATGTATTCCAATAAAATATCTTGATGACAATTCGCAGGAAGGAATCGCACGTCAGATCAGTGATGTCATCTTATCATTTAGTCACTATTTTTCTGAACACAGACCAGATATACTGATCGTAATCGGTGACCGTTATGAAATGTTTGGCGTAGCAATCGCAGCATCCACGCTTTTAATTCCGATCACACACATATGTGGCGGAAGCACTACCAGCGGTGCAATTGATGAAGTATACCGCCACTCAATCACAAAAATGAGTGCTCTGCACTTTACTACTTGTGACGCTTACCGCAAACGTGTTATTCAACTTGGTGAGAACCCTCATTCTGTATATAATGTTGGTTCTCTTGCAATCGAAAACTGTTTAAAGACCGAGCTTTTATCTGAAGACGATTTCAGGAACCAGTTAGGACTCTCTATGCATGTTCCTTATTGCGTTGTCACTTTTCATCCTGTCACTTTAGAAAAAGAGGCTTCCGAAAACGAATTATATGAATTGATCGAGGCGCTTCGCGCATTCTCCGATTATTCCTATATCATCACTCTTTCCAATACAGATTCAGGTGGCGACCGTATCAATGAGATTTGGAGATCTACTGCTCAAAAATATACCAATTTCCATGTAGTTCCTTCTCTCGGCATGAAACGTTACCTGACTGCCTTAAAATATTCAGAAATGATGATTGGAAATTCATCCAGCGGAACAACCGAGGGACCTGCCATGCACATTCCAACAATTGATATTGGCGACAGACAAAAAGGACGTTTCTTTGCTGACAGTATCATACATTGTGACCCGAGGAAAGATGATATCATAAGTGCAATAAAAAAAGCCTCTTCCGCAGAGTTTAAAGATATGGTCAAACAGGTGAAAAACCCCTTCGGTGACGGAACAACTTCCGATCAGATGATCCAGATCCTAAAGCAGGTCACTTCTGCTCCAGTTAATATAAAAAAAGATTTTTATGATGTAAACTTTGAGGTATCAATATGAAAAATATAGCTATTATTCCCGCCCGCAGCGGATCAAAAGGACTAAAAGACAAAAACATCAAACCTCTTTTGGATATCCCCCTTTTAGCATACAGTATCCGCGCCGCAAAAGATTCCGCGCTTTTTGATGAGATCATGGTAAGTACAGACAGCGATGACTACGCACAGATTGCAAAAGACTATGGTGCTTCTGTTCCTTTTTTGCGCTCTGCTAAAACCAGCAGTGATACCGCCGGCAGCTGGGATGTTGTAACTGAAGTACTAAGTCAATATCAGACTTCCGGCAGATATTTTGATACCATCTGTCTGCTCCAGCCAACTTCACCTCTACGTATTGCTTCTGATATCATCGGCGGTTATCAGTTGTTTGACCAGAAAAACGCAGATGCCATAACTGCTGTGTGCGAAATGGATCATTCCCCTTTATGGTCCATGACCCTTCCACCCGATTTATCGCTTGGCAGTTTTCGCAAATCACTTAGCCAAAGCAAGCGCCGGCAGGATCTGGATACCTATTATCGTATTAATGGTGCCCTTTATATCAGAAAAATTTCTTACCATGCCAACAGCATCCAGCTGTTAAGCGAAAAAGAATACGCATACGTTATGGAGCGCGGCCGAAGCATTGACATTGATGTGGCAGAGGACTTTGAATTGGCCGAGTTTTTAATGAAACGCTCTTTGAATACCTATTCTTCCCATTGATAAATTCAAAAACAGACAGTATATATTACATGTACTGCCTGTTTTTTTATCTGTTACTCCTCTATTTTACCAAACACTTCATCTGAAAATCCCTCAAAAAGATTTGCACATTCTTCAACCAGTTCCATAAACAGAATTCCACGTCTTGCAATCTCTTTGCATTCTTCCTCGAAAGAACCGTATTCAATATACTGTGATGTCTTTAAAATGCTGTTGGCACGTCCGAGCGTTTCTTCTACTAATGAATAATTCTGATTCTTCTCTATTTTTTTAGTATTTTTCTTAATCTGCTTTAACAATTTGTCATATGCTGCATTATCCATATTATGATTCTGCGTCAGCTTATCCAGTTTTTGATACAATTTCTTACCTGCAGCCGCATTTACCGCCATCTCATGAAACTTCTTCGGCGTATCTTTCATATAGACCAGAATCTTTTTCTGTTCCTCCGGGTTAAACATCGGCTCCAGTTTCTCAATATTTGCAGATACATCTGCCTCAATCTTACACTCTTTTTCTATCGCCTCTTTTAATGTCGAAATCTCCGTTCCTTTGATCTTCGCCCCGCCCTCGGTCGCATTGATCACTCGAAAATTCGGATACATATTTTTCCAACGCGCAATAAAATCTTCAAACCAGATTCTGTAATGATCAAAATCCGGTCTGGTCGGTACCTTTTCCTCCACATTTCCCGGAACCATCTTCATCTTTGAAGTATCCAGTTCTTCCATCTTCTCTTTAAATGTACCATCCGCATGAGTCTTATTTCCTGTCAATGCAAGATCCTGTCCTACCATAATGACAGTCCCAAGCCCAAGATAACATGCCAATGAAAATGCAGCTGTCGCTACAGAACCGCCCACATCCATTGCTGCCCACTCTTTATGATTCATCTCATACATGCGATCAAAATACGGCGTGAATTCCCGGAAGAAAAATTTCTTTCCTTTATGATAATCCATTACTGCATGTGCTGCCCGCACTTCACTGAGCAGCGGTATGTTTCTGCTTTCTTCTACTGCTACGAGTTCCAGTGGCTTTGTCCCGTCTATAATCGCATACATATCCGGTATAATTCCATTTCTTAAAAGCGGCTTCATTGCTGTATCCACTGCAATGATAAACGCCTTATTCTTTGCCTTTTTCAGTTCCTCAATATTTTTATTTAATGAAGGACCCGCAGATACAATAATTGCCGGCATTTCTCTTGGAATTGCCTCCATCAGCTGCTTTGCCTGATAGCCTGTACGCACATAGTCGGCATTTTTCAGCATATTTTCCACTGCCACCTTGGAAAACGCCTGTACCGTATTTATATTTACCAGATATTCCTCTGCCACATCCTTTAACACTTTTTGAAAATCAAGCACTTTTTCAGGGCATATCTCATTGTAATTCGGCAATATGAAATGTCGCATACAGGATACTCTGTCTCCGCGGAGCATCTGCTTGAACAGCGGCTTAATGCCTTCTTCATTGATTCCCTCTACTAACAATGCCACAATTCTGTCTTCAAACAGTTCTTCGATATCTACATGAAACAACTGCTCATAAAAGATTGAAAATGACGGTTCATACACCATTACCATATTATCATTCTTTTTCGGCACTTCTTTAAAAAGCTCCTCCAGATAGCAGCCATTTCCTATTCCAACCATAAAAAGCGGTGCTGAATATTCTATCTTTCCCAGAAATTTAATCTGATTTGCTGCCGCCAGAGAAGCGGAACGTTTTCCTGCAAGATACAGGGTTCGATTGTTTCTTTGTACTTTTAAGATCTCTCTGCCCTCAAGATTGATTTCACTCTCAACATCAAGATTTTCTTTTTGTAACAACTCATCTTTTTTTTCTTCGATCAGTTTATCCATGCCCGGAAATCTCTTGTTCAACGCCTCCAGGTTCTTTTCGTATAATCCCATCATTGAACCAGCACCTTCTTTCCTGCGAAATATTCTTCTGGCACAAACATCGTCAGATATTCGCTGATTCCGCTTTCCAGCGCATCCAGCATCAATACTGTATCATTTTCTTTTGCTGCTGTTACTATATCATCCAGGATTGTAAGCAGATTTGCCTGCAATGCCTGGTACAATTCATCTTCAATTCCAAACTGATTGCCTGACAAAAACCATGTTGTAAATTCTTCTATCATTGGCAATCTCTTTTTTGCCTGTTCTATATAATCGTTTTTTCTGCTCTCTAACCGCCGATACCCAATATAATTGATCTCCATATAAAGCTGTTTTATCTTCTCTTCCATACTGATTCCTTTTATCTTTATAAAGAAAGAGCCGGCAAAACTGCCGGTTCTTTCTATGTTGATTAAATTAACTGCCAATCTTATCAGATTACTGTAATAAGGACAGAACACCCTGGTTGATCTGGTTTGCCTGAGCAAGCATTGACTGACCTGCCTGAGCAAGAATGTTGTTCTTGCTGTAGCTAACCATTTCATCAGCCATATCTGTATCACGGATACGAGATTCAGCTGCAGATGTATTCTCAGATACAGTGTCTAAGTTAGCAACTGTATGCTCTAATCTGTTCTGTAATGCACCAAGTGCGGAACGCTGGATAGATACTTTGTTGATAGCACCCTGGATAGCCTGGATAGAAGCATTTGCTGAGTTATAGTCATCTACTCTCGGTACATTCAGTTTGCTGAGTTTTCCGAATCCTCCAACAGTCTCAGAAGAGAATGCAACGTCTTTCTTTAATGCAGCCCAAGCTTTTGCTGCAGATGCTGCGTATTTTGCACCAAGAGATGTTTTTCCGCCGCTGATAGCTGCTTCACGAGAATTATATTTTCCAGAACCAACAATGTATTTTCCTGATGCTGCATTGTAGTAGATCATGTCATCTGTGAAAGCTGCTTTACCAGTTTCTCTAGCTGCCTGTGTGAAAGCTTTCTTGTTAGCGCTGTCTGCTAATTTGTTGTTGTACTCATATGTAGTTCCTTCGTATACGATAGTTCCATAATGAGTATAGCTCTGACCCTTAGAATAGTTGAAATCTTTCAGTCCAAGAGACTTAGCATCCATCTTGTCGATGCTGATTCCGATGCTCTGTCCGCCGTTAGCTCCAACCTGAAGCTTCTTATCCTGGAAAGATCCGTCTAACAGGTTCTGTTTGTTGAACTGAGTTGTCTCAGAAATTCTGTCTAATTCGCTTGTTAATGCATTTAACTCCTGGTTGATTGCATCACGGTCGATAGACTGGTTTGTGTCGTTAGCGCCCTGAACTGCTAACTCGTTCATTCTCTGAAGGATAGAATGAGATTCATTTAATGCACCTTCAGCAGACTGAATAAGGGAGATACCATCTTCAGCGTTTGTAGAAGCTTTGTCAAGACCTCTGATCTGGCTTCTCATTTTCTCAGAAATTGTAAGTCCTGCAGCATCATCGCCTGCGCGGTTGATTCTGTAACCAGAAGATAATTTCTCAGAAGATTTTGCCTGAGCGCTTGTTGTGATACCTAACTGTCTGTTCGCATTCATTGCGGTAAGGTTGTGCTGTACTACCATAATATAATTCCTCCTTGAATTTGCTGCAGCTTCCATGCTGCATTTTAATTTTATCTGAAACGGTTACCCCATTTCATTCTGTTTTGTCACAGTTTCTATTCTTCCGGCCGTACGCTCCTTCCAAACATCCACTGTCCAGCAGCTCGGAAACAGATCAGTGTTTCCTTGCTTACCTGTTATATATATCGGACATATTCGCCGATACTTTATAGCAAAAAGTGACTTTTTTCACTTTTTTCTATCTAAAAACTGAGAATCGAGATAAGCATTTTTCATCATGTTCTGATAATAGGTGTTTACTGCTTTCTGACTCGATTTAACTTCTCGAATCTGCTTTTTAACAGATGCAAATTTTTTCTCGATCAACTGCTTGTTTCGTGCTTCTTCCGCCTGTGCAGACATGGTCTTTGCGACTATCTCTCGGATCAGTTCCTGCATCAGCCGGATCTGCTCCGCATACTTGCCCATATTCTGTTCGATTTCCGGGCGAACCTGCTCATAGATCTGCTGGAACCCATCGTCCAGACAATTAAGTTCCTCGACCAGCGCAGCTTTTTTATCTAATGTTCTTTCAAAATCATCAGGTCCGAGCATCTCATCCGCCAGAAGTACTTTCTGTTCTTCATTTGCTGCCCGGATTGCATCCAGAATCTTATTTTTTTTCTGCAGACTTTCTGACAGGATTGTTATATAATCTTCTCCCGGCATACAAACTCCTTTTAAGATAATTTTGTCCCATTATTGGTTTCTTTCATTACTTCTTTCCATGTATCACGCATCGTCCGCAGATGTTTTAAGACTTCTTCCAGAATTTCTTTGTCTTTCTTCATATTAGCAAGCGATAAACGCTCTCTCAAGTACACATATACATTTTCAAAATCTTCTGCCACTACATATTTGTGATTCAATGTCGCGCGAAATTCATCAATAATGTTTTCTACTTTTACGATATTGTTATGTGCTTTTTCCACATCGCCCTCTTCGATTGCGCGAATCGCAATATTGCAGAACTTGATCGCTCCATCATAGAGCATCAGTGTCAGTTCTGCCGGAGATGCAGTCATCACTTTATTGTTTGCATATGCTGCATAACCTGTATTTAGTGCCATGTTATTTGTACCTCCATGTAACTTAACTTTATGTCATTTTTAACTCAACAGGCTGGACAGAGAAGAAGACTGACTCTGTAAGGATGCCAGTGCCGACTCCATTGCTGCAAACTTTTTATAATAAGAATCTTCAAGATCTGTCAGCTTATCTTCCCACTTGGAAATGGTATCGGTATAATCACTGTATTCTCTCGCCATCTCAATATCATTGTAAATCGTATAGGAACTGCTCAATCCCTTTACCGATTTCATTTTTGTATCGATCGCTGAATACAGTCCACTGGTAAGCTGTTTCATAAATGAAGAAACGGTATCCGGATCCGAGCTCAGCATATTCATCAAAACATCCGAGTTATTCTTACTAACGCTGTCATCCGCATCTCCATCAATATGATACGCATCCTGAGAACTGTTTGCTGTCATGGTCGCATAAGCTTCTGTCTTGATGCCAAAACTGGAAAGACTGTATTTTTTTGCTCCATTTGCCGATGCCCACAGCTTCAACTGTGACGCGGATGTCACATAAGAACCATCGGAATTCTTAATTGCATTTCCGTTGCATTTGTAATACTGTTTATCGGAATCATATGTAACCGCGTTTCCATTGTAAATATAATAGGAAGTTGACATTGCGTTTTTCATTGTGGACATAATTCCATCAAGTGTATCATCCCTGCGCAGTAACGCCGCCTTGATCTTTTCTTCCCATTTTTCCACTTCCGTATCGGTCATCTGATCCTTTTCAGAATCTGTCAGTGGTTCATATCCCTTTGCGCTGTCCGCATTATACAGCGAGTACATCTCTTTCATCAGGGAATTATACTGTGACAAAAAGCTCTTGACCTGATCATACATGCTCTGTGTATCCACTGATGTCGTAATACTGATCTCTGAGTTTCCAGTCTCAGCAAGGCAGTCTATTGTCAGTCCGTTCACAGTATAGGTATTATTTGCAGAGGTAAACTTGGCACCATTCAGCTCAATCTCGGAATCCTGCGCATCCACGATGCTCGCTCCGCCCTCTTTGCTCAATCCAACCGTCTTCAAAATATCCGCATCGCCATCAAGAGAAAACGCATTCTGCTCTCCCGTCTTATTCGAGGTCATAAAGATTCTCTTGTTTGTTGCATCGAAAGAAGCCTTCGTATCTCCCGCGCCATTTAACGCACTCACAAGATCCTTGATCGTAGTATTTCCCGTCACACTGACAGTCTTTACTACATTTCCAGAGCTGTCCTTCACCTGGATATCTCCGCCTGATCCGGTATATCCTAATTCGCTCAGCTTCGTTGCGGAAGTCGGTGCGGTTCCGGCTGAAGTATTTGAAATCTCTCCACCTGTGATATAAGTACCCTTGGCAAGCTGTTTGATCTTTAATGTCTGTGTTCCGTTTACACATGAACCTGCCGCTGTCACCGTAGCTTTTGTGGAATCTGATACAGTTGTTTTCTTCATTGTCCACGCAGAAGTAAAACGAAGGTTACTGATATTATCATACAGGCTTCGTACCTTAATGTTCAGATCTTTCCACGCATCCTGTTTCCATGACAATTTTGTCTGTGCTTTCTGATATTTTTCTTCCTTGGTACGATACGCTGAAACCAGTTCTGAAATAATAGCTTCGGTATCAAGACCGGAATTAAGACCTGTAATTCGAATTGGCATATTGCTTCCTCCTATCGTTTCTCATCTACAAGGATTCCCGCCATCTCCCACACTTTCGCTATCATATCCAGTGTTTCTTCCGGCGGATACTCACGGATGACTTTCTTGGTTTCCTTATCTACGATCTTTATCGTGATGCGGTTCGTTTCGTCGTGTACGCCCCACACCGCTTCCGTATTGGTTTTTTTGTTGATCTCATCGACCGCGCGACGAATCGTGTCTTTACTTTGTACTTCGTTAATCACCACGTCATCCGATCTTCCGGAATCCGAAGTGTCCGTCACTCCACCCGCAGTGGCATTTCCTACCGCTACCTGTATGTCCTCCTGTGATGTTGTGACTTTTCCGTCAGGCTGTGGCGTACTTCCCTGATAGACCACTCCTGCCTTTGCCGCTATTTCCATTTTCATACCACCTCCGTGTGATAACTCTTTACTCCTGTTTTTGGTTTTCTATATAATTATATCGGTTTTTTCAGCGAATAATTAACCGGTGATCAAAGCATTTTTTTCAATGCCTCGAGTCCTTCCGCGCTGACCGATGCCCTGTTTTCTTCCTGGATCTGTTTGTAGACCTCTTTCCGGTAGATTGGGACATCCTTTGGCGCTGTTATGCCGATCTTGATCTGATCTCCGCGCACTTCAAGGATCGATATCTCAATATTATTATTGATCACGAGTGATTCCCCTTTTTTTCTTGTCAGTGCCAGCATGTCTACTCACCCGCCTTTTCTTCGAGCTTATCATAAATCTTATATTTAACCGGATAATCTCCCTCCGCTATGACCTGGATCGCTTTTTTCGTATCGGTGTTGATGATGATCGGTGCCTTTAAGTTCACCGTGATATCTTCTTTCTTTCCGGTCGCCGTAAGCGTCACAAGAACATAGGTGTTCTCCGCATTCAGTTCTCCGAGCGGTTTTAAAAGCTCCTCATCGATATCCGGCGCATAATCCGGTTTTACCGAAAGCGGATCAATGACCGGAAGCGCAAACACCTCATCCTCAAGGCACTGCAGCCAGGATACGCCTTTTTTATCTTTCTTTTCCGAGTCGTAGATCAGCGCATATTCTTTGTAATCCGGAAATCCGATGATGCCGTTTTCAAAGCAGATCACTTTATCTTTTTGTATATCAATCTCACCAAACAGTCTTGTATTCATATGTCATCCACCTTTTTACAGATAATCAAGTAATGTCTGCTCCTGTACTTTACTTGCCGCCTGAAGCGCAGCCTGGTAAGCGGTATAGGACGCTGTGTAATCGATCACGATATCCGACAGGTCTCTGTCTTCGTTATCCGACTTTAATTTTTCTACCGTTGTCATATTGCTCTCAAGACGGTTTTTGACCAGATCCAGACGCTGTCCTTTTGCTCCTACCGTTGTAAGCGCAAGGTTTACATCTTTTGTATAATTGTCAACAGTTGTCAGTTTTGCATTGTAAAGATCCTGCATGTTCTGGTTTGCGTAATCTGACTGTCTTTTTGCCGCGTCATACCATTTGCTTAACATTTCCTGATCCGCATCAGAAGAATAACGCTCTGAGGACTGCATCGCTTTAATCTTTTCTAAAGTATCATATGCATCCATCGCAAACTGTACCGCATCGGAAAGTTCATCTACATCTCTTCCGATCGAGGCGTTAAAGGTATCCGCTGCCAGCGTATTGACTGTGATCGACTGATTGTTTCCGATGTAGTAATTGATATCCTGATACATCCGCTCGCCGTTTTCGTTATAGTTGATGTATTTCACCGGATTTGCCGCATCTGTCTTATCCGTACAGTTGAAATAATGCTCCGGGCGAAGTTCTCCCTCGTTAAAACCGGTCTTGTCATAGGTGACAGAAACGCTTGCTTTGTTGGAACGTATAAAGTCCGCCGCATTCTTTCCAAGGAGCAGCTCTCCGGTATCAGTATTTAATATCACTTTATCATCACCGACTGCATAATCCGCCGCATTCAGATCGCTGCTCGTCATCTGTTTGAATGTAAAACCATTTGCAGATGTTCCCGCGCCGGTCGTATCCAAAACTTCTGTCGCCGTCGTTCCATTCTGCATTTTGTAGGTAAATGTGATGTCCGTCGGATTTTTGATCGCGTTGTAAGACAGGCGGATCCTCTGGATCGTCACTTTGTCTACATCTGCTGCCGGTTCATTTGCCGGAACATCTGAGAAAGATTCAAATGTATGGGTATAATAATCTTTTTCTTCAATATTTTCATAGGAAGACGGCTCTGTGATCGTATAACTTGCTTTTGAATCCGTCTGGAAAGTCAGTGTGGTGTTGGTCTTGTATCCGGTAAAGATCGTTCTGCCGGCATAATCATTGTTTCCCTCCTGATAGATCTGATCACGAAGCTGTTTTAACTGAGTCAGTATCGTATTACGGTCGCTCTGTGTCAGATAGGTATTGGATCCATCATTACACTGTGTATGGATTTTATCAAGTACCGAATTTAATGTCGTTAAAGAAGACTGCGTCATCTCAATCCAGGACTCCGCATCCTTTACGTTGGTATTCAGGTACTGGTCGATCTGGTTTAACGTACTTCTGAGACGCAGAGAGCGAACTGCAATGACCGGATCATCCGATGGCACATCAATCTTTTTCTGCGTGGACATCTGCGTGTTCATTCTGTCTACTTCGATCTTGTTGCGGTTAATATTTGATTTTGTCGTGTTCATGATCATGTTATTGGTAACTCGCATTTATTTATCCTCCTTATACTCCGGTCTGTAAGATCAGCTGATCGTACATCTCTGTCATAACCTGAACCATCTGGGATGACAGATTATAAGCATTCTGGAATTTTACCAGATCAAGCGCTTCTTCATCTTCGTCCACGCCGGAAATGGAAAGGCGCTGTGACGTGATGGATTCCGAAATATTGGCAAAGTTCTCGTTGAAAGTGCTTGCCTCCTGCTTATCAACCGATACGTCATTGTACAGGCACTTTAAGAAATCGGATGCTCCGCAGTTGCGGTACATCTTCACATCAGATTGCAGCTTCAAGAGTTCTTCCGCAAGGTCATAAGCATCCTCACCCTGTGTGATATCGCCGGTCGGATCCTTGCCTTTTAATTCATTGTATTTATCTTTTGTGATCGTTGAAAAACGGGTCGGATCTTTGACGCACTCTTTGGCGACACCGAAATTTGCCGCCGTCAGCCAGTAGTAAGTGTCGCTTTCACTTGTGTAAGTGTAGTTGCCTGCTTTCATTTCAAAGTTATCGTCCGCAAATGCTCTCTCTTCTTTTGTAATGTTCGCCACAAAGAACGTGCGCATATCATTTCCGTTTAAGTCCACACCGGTCTGTTCCAGACGGTTGAATTTTGAAGCGAATGAACGTACAAACGCAGTCATCTGATTCATATAATATGGAATACCGAGGGAATCTATACTGGTTCCGATCTCGGCTTTCTTTCCAACATAATCATCTAAATTAACGGTCGCGTCAACATCTTCCAGATTGAATGTGAAGGACGTGATCGTCTCGTTTCCTTCCGCGTCTACCGTTGTTTTATAGGAAAATCCGTTGTAATGGAAGTTCTTGTTTCCGATCGTGATGATTCCTTCCGTGTCCATATTCATGCCAGCCATGTCTGTGATGGAAAGTTTCTGGTCAAACGTCACTTTATTTCCATCGACCTTTGTCAGAACTCCGGAAAAGTTTTCTTCATTATTTCCGTCACGCATCTCAAACAGGGCACGAAGCTGTCCGTTCATGCTCGCGTTTGTGGTGTTGAAAGAATTTCCGGTATCTGACCAGTAGAGATCGTAAAGTCCGTCGATATCGGTCTGGTTTACCTTGTAATCACGCGCGCGGCACTCTATGGTGCGGTAATCATAGCCGTCTACAATATCCTGGCCATTGATGGATACCGTATACCAGTTCGCGCCTGTGACACGATCCGGATACTTGGAATCCTTGATCGGCACTTCATTTACAGTCACCGGCACGATCTGGGCAAGATCGTCGATCAGAAGCGCACGCTGGTCACGCAGCTCGTTGGCATATCCGCCGTTTAACTCGAGCTGGTTGATCTGCTTGTTCAGTGTCGCGATCTTTGACGCCGTCGCGTTTACTTTCGCAACGATCGTCTTGATCTCGTCATTGCAGCTTGACTGAAGGCTCTGAAGTTCTTCTGAAATTCCGGTAAAATAGCTTGTGAGATTGCTGCTGGCGCCGATAAACTCATTTCGTTTGTTGACATCCCCCGCATTTCCTTTCAAACTGTCAAGATCTTTGAACATGGTATCGAGGATCGTGGAAAATCCCTTCTGATAGGTCTTTTCATCATCGATATAATAGGTCTCGATCTGTTTCATATAGTAAAGCCGCTTGTCGTAATAACCGACATTTGCGTTGTTTTCCCAGTATTTTACATCATAGTAGAAATCGCGTACCTGCGTGATCGATGTCGTTGTAACACCGGAACCGGTTGTTCCGTACTTCTGATGCACGCGTAAGGCTTCTGATGCCACACGATTTGCAACCTGTTTGGTATATCCGTCCGTCTGAACGTTTGAAATATTATTTGCGGTCGTATTGATCGCTGCCTGGAAAGAGCTTAACCCAGATCCCGCAATCGTAAGTCCAAAAAATGTTGATGGCATATTTTATCTTCCTCCCTAACGCATGCTGTTGAGCAGTGTATCGATCATTGCCGCGATCACGTTGATGTAACGGCTCGCAGCGTTATATCCGTTCTGGTACTTAATCATGTTTGTAAGTTCTTCGTCCGTGGAAACACCGATCACTTCCTGCCTCTTGTTATCCGTAGATAACAGGGATCCGGAAAGTGTATCTGTCGCTGTTGCGTAGATATTGCCGTTCATTGCCAGTTCATCCACCATCTTCGTGTAGAACTTCTCAAAGGTACAGTTCTCTGTGTCGTACGGACTGAGCCACATTGACTCTGTTGTCCATGCCGCAAGAAGTTTATTCCCCAGATCATAATCCACGTCTTTCATATTTGCTTTCATATGCGGGAGATTGGTTCCGATCTTTAAGAGATCGCCGTTAATGGACACGCCCTCGGTCGTATACATTTTGGAACGGTCGTTTAGATCTTCCTCATTGTATTTCCAGATCTTGATCTCATTTCCGTTTGCGTCCGTAACCGCATTGCCCGCCGCATCACGAAGCGTAATCTCGGTATAGCGGTCACATCCGTTTCGTTTGAACAGTTCCTGCGGCGGCAGCTGTCCGTCCTCTCCGCGCGGTGTTGTATTCACATCCAAAAACTTTGCGTCTGTCGCAACGATCATATTTCCATCCGCGTCATAGTAGGCATTGCCGTTTTCATCTGCCAGCACGCGGACTGTTTCGCCGTTGACCGTTGCCTCGATCGTATGATAGAGTGCGTTTCCGTCCGCATCATAGCAGGTGCCGTCTTCCGCCACCTGCGTATTCGGGCAGAACAGGTCATTGATCTGTGTCATCATCGTGTGGATGAGCTGATCGAACTCTGCCAGTGAATTCATCATCGTGGATTTTCCGATGCCTTCCTGATACTGCTCGCTTGTCATCGTGCTTCCATCCGCATTGTGGAACAGATTATAATAGGTTGGTGTCATATCGCCGCGCGCGAGAAGCTGTGCCTTGATCGATCCCATATCCGTATTCATATCGGAGGAGATCTCCTCGGTCAGATCATAGACATAATCCAGATCGCCGGATGTCATATCCGATGTATTCGGCCAGTACGGCGTAATGAAATCCGTTACTTTGTCGGTCTGTTTTGCCATATTGTACACACGCACTTCATCGAGAAGATCGTGGTTCTCAAAACGGACGCTCACGATGCCATCCGGATTTTCTTCATATTCGATCTTTCCGTACGCAGAAAGCTGATCCAGCGCCTGATCTCTCGCGTCTCTTAAGTCCATCGCGGTCTCAATGCCGCCCGCTTCGATCTTCTGGATCTCATAATTCAGGTCGAAAATGTTCTGCGCCAGTTCATTTACTTTATCTATTTTTTCGGAAATCTGTGTATTGATATTCTTCTGATAAGATTTGAGTCCGGAATAAACCGCCTTGGAACGGCTGAGGAACAGGCTCGCTTTCTGGATGACCATGTTCTGTGCGGTTGAATTTCCCGGATCTGTTCCGAAATTATTAAACGCGTTCCAGAAATCTTTCAGTGCGTTCTGGAACTGTTTTCCTTCCATTTCCTGCAGATAAGTCTGCACTTCATAAGCTGCCTCGTAGGATGTTTCGTAAAACGCTGACCGCGCTGAAGTAGAGCGGTATAATTTGTCCAGAAACATGTCTCTCGTATGTACCACATCCCCGATCGACACACCAAGTCCGTACTGCTGCGGACTGATCGCAGCATTCGCAAATTTGATATAATTTTCATCGGTGAACAGTACCTGCTGACGTACATGACCTGTCGTACCTACGTTTGCAAGGTTGTTCGCTGTTGTGTTGATCGCATTCTGGTGGTTCCTGAGCGAGGAACTTCCTATATATAAACTTCCAAATGAATTTGCCACGGTTTCTTCTCCCTTCTTCCCTTATCTTACTGTTTTGCGTCAAAGCCGCTGCTTCCAAGCAGTTCTCCGGTGTTATAAGCGTTTTTGTCGTAATTTGCCGTCTCGGGAGCCTGACGCAGACTTTTAAACAGGGTCAGGTCAAAGTTCACCATTTCAAGTGCCTGTTCAAGCAGAACCCGGTTCTGCTCGTTTACCGCAGACATCTCATCCAGGGTATGACGCAGACGGTCACACAGATCGGACAGCTTCTTTTGTTCGTTCGGCTGTTTTTCCAGAAGATCTATCATTTTGCGTACGGTAAGTGTCTCGGCATCCTGTCCGAGTACATCCGCCATATCCGCAAGAACCCCGGATCTTTTTGTCTCGAGATTCTTCAAAATGCTGGTGACATCCTGTTCTTCATTTGTAATATCCTCTAATGTCCGGATGTCTCCCTTGATGATCGCGTTCTTCTTGTCTGTCGATAACCCGATCAGCTTCCGGTAATGTTTTTCTTCTTGTTCGATTACGTCCAAAAGGTCGTCCATTAAACTGGCCACTGTCTTATCCCCATTCCTTGCTTAGTTGTTCATTGCATTGTAATGTGCTAAAAGTTTTTCTGCAAAATCTCCCGTATCAACCGAATAACTGCCCGTTGACATTTTGTTTTTCAACCGAGAAACCTTATCTTCCCTGATATCTGAAGTTTCCGCAACTGCCTGTTTTGCGATCTGGTAGTCCTGCCCTGTCTGTGAGATACTGAGATAATCCCTGCCATAAGACGCAGCATTTACGTTATATTTCGCAGATGTCTTTGTTGTTTTATATAAAGATGCTACCTGACTGATGGATTCTATACGCATAACGGCATCTCCTTTCTTCCCTGAATTGCTAAGTTCCCAATGAACTTTCTAATGTATTTATCGGACGAAATTGCAATTACATTAGCCCTTTTTTCATTTCTTCCATAATCTCGGCAACTGCCTCGCGCTCATCAAAATGATATTTCACGCCTTTGATCTCCTGATAATTTTCATGGCCTTTTCCGAGCAGCACGATCATATCGCCTTCTTTTGCATTTTCAATACAGTAGCGGATCGCTTCTTTTCTGTCATCGATCTCGATATATTTTCCGTTGCTTTTCGCAAGTCCGACCTTGATATCGTTGTTGATATCGGAAATCTCCTCGTCTCTTGGATTGTCACAGGTGAGCACACAGAGATCCGCCATCTCGCCCGTAACCTCTCCCATGTCATAACGGCGCAGTTTGGAACGGTTTCCGCCTCCGCCGTAAACACAGATCAGCCGTTTCGGATGGTACTCAAGCAGCGTTGTGAGCACGCTTCTGGTGCTGACCTCGTTGTGCGCGTAATCGATGATGAGTGTAAATTTGTCCGACACCGGAACCATCTCCACTCTGCCCTTGACCTGTACCTCGCTTAACGCTGCAAGGATCGCTTCATCTCCGACTCCCGCCAGATGGCACACGAGCATGGTCACGAGCGCGTTGTATACCGAAAATCTGCCCGGGATGTGTACGCGCGCTTCGCAGTCCATACAGCCTTTGGTGTGAAAATGCATTCCGAGTTTTCCGTTCTCCTGTAAAAATCCGATATTTTCTGCCATGAGATCCGCCTGTTTTTCGCAGGAAAATGTTTTGACTTCACAGGTATGTCCTTTTAAAATGCCTTCCACATGCTCGTCATCCGCATTTACGATGCCGCATCTGCACTGACGGAACAAGAGGCTTTTGCACTCCATATATTCCTCGAAAGACGCATGTTCCGCCGGTCCGATATGATCCGGGGAAAGATTGGTAAATACGCCGTAATCAAATTTGATGCCTGCGGTACGATCCAGTTTCAGTCCCTGGGAAGATACCTCCATGACCACATGGCTGCAGCCTTCTTTTACCATTTCACGAAACAGACGGTGCAGCTCGTAGGACTCCGGAGTCGTATTCTTGGACGGCAGTTTTTTATCTCCCGCAAGGGAACCGATCGTTCCGATCAGGCCGACTTTTTTTCCCGCGTGTTCCAGTACGCTTTTGATCATATAAGTCGTTGTCGTCTTTCCCTTGGTTCCGGTCAGTCCGATCGTTGTCAGTTCTCTTGCCGGATAACCGAAATACGCCGCTGACATGCAGGCAAGCGCTTTTCTTGCCGATGCCACGGAGATCACCGTGATCTCTGCCGGGATCTCCGCCAGATCCACTTCTTTTTCCACTACGATCGCCGACGCTTTTTTCGCCACCGCATCCGGGATATATTTGTGTCCGTCGGTCTTCGCACCGATCATGCAGACAAACGCCGTTCCCTGCTCTAATTTTCTTGAATCATATATAATGTCCGCGATCTCCACGTCCATGCTGCCCTGCAGACAGGTGTATTCTATCTTTTCACAAAGTTCTCTTAACTTCATCTTTATCCTCCATTTTCTTCTTTTTTTGTTTTCGCGATAGTACAAAAGTTTTTGGATGTTGTCCGGCTGGGGACAGACTGCAATGCAGAATTTCTGCAGATTTGTCTGCCCCCGGCCGGACAATCTTCCAGACTTGCACTGTCTTTTGCGAACACAGATCCATCCGATTAAAAATCCGGCATTCCGGCAAATCAGCAAGTTCAGAGTGTTGGCATAATCTTTTTATCGATTTAAAATATGTGATGCATCGATCTCTGACTCAAATACGGTATGAGATGGTCCGGTCATGAACATATGATTTGTTTTCTCGTCCCACTCGATATGAAGCGGTCCGCCGACCTGCTCTACCGTAACTTTTCTGTCACACCGTCCGGTCAGGACGCCCGTCACAACCGCCGTACAGCATCCGGTTCCGCAGCCGATCGTCTCTCCGGTTCCGCGCTCCCACTCCCGCTGTTTTACATAGTCCCGGCTTACAAATTCCACAAAGGTCACATTCGTCTTATTCGGAAACAGGCTTGTCATATGCTCGATCTCTTTTCCGTATTTTTCCACATCGAGATCCGCAACACTGTCTACAAACATTGCGCAGTGCGGGTTGCCCCAGGATACCGCCGTGATGTGGAAGGTGCGGTCTAATACTTTTACCGGCTGATCCACAAACTGCGGAAGATCGGTATTGACCGGGATCACTTTTGTGTCTAAGCGCGGCTCGCCGATATCCGCACGGATATTGGAAACCAGTCCGTCTTTCACCGTCAGATTCAGATGCTGCATCCCGCCAAGGGTTTCAATGACCAGATCCGTCTGATCGGTCAGCCTGTGATCGTATACATATTTACCGACACTTCGCAGCGCGTTGCCACACATCTCGCCCTCGCTTCCGTCCGGGTTGAACATGCGCATACGGAAGTCCCCCTTATCCGACGGGCAGATCAGCACCATGCCATCCGAGCCGATCGCGAAATGGCGGTCGCTCACAAATCTTGCCAGCTCCGGTAAGTTATTTAATTTCTGGTGGATTGCGTCAATATATACATAATCATTGCCAAATGCCTGCATTTTCGTAAATTTCATATCGCTTATCTCCTTTGCTTTCATCTTTCCCGATTTTTCTGGTAAAAACACGGGAAACAGGAACACGGGCAGCAGCTTTTTGCCATCCACCCGTGCATGTTCAAACTCATTTTTATTTTTAACCATTCATCGCGCGATCCAGATCCGCGATAATATCGTCCGGATTCTCGATTCCAACGGACATACGGAGGAAGCTGCGTGTGATACCAAGTTTTTCTTTGACATCTTCCGGCGTATCTTCGTGCGTCTGTGTCGTCGGATAAGTGATCAGTGTCTCGGTTCCACCAAGGCTCTCCGCAAACATGATCATATCCACATTCTTTAAGATCTTCATAACGGTCTCTTCACTGTCCACGGTAAAGGAGATCATTCCGCCAAATCCGGTCGTCTGTTTTAAGGTCACATCATAGTCCTTGTGATCTTCAAATCCGACATAGTAAACTTTCTCTACTTTTTTCTGCTCACGCAGCCAGTGCGCCACTTTCTTTGCGTTGGCGTTGTGCTTGTCCATGCGGACTGCAAGCGTCTTGATGCCACGCAGCACCAGCCAGGAATCTAACGGAGCGAGCTGGCTTCCGTGGGATTTGATATGGATATTGATCTTCTCCGCGATCTCCTCGTCATCCTTTACCACTACGATACCGGAGATCGTGTCGTTGTGTCCGCCCAGATATTTGGTCGAACTGTGTGTTACGATGTCCGCGCCAAGTGTAAGCGGTTTCTGGAAATACGGTGTCAGGAATGTGTTGTCCACAACAGTCAGCGCGCCGATTCCTTTTGCGATCTCGGAAACAGCGTGAATATCCGCCACCTTCATCATCGGATTGGTCGGTGTCTCAATGAAAAACATCTTGGTATTCTTCTGTACTGCTGCCTGTACCGCATCCAGATCTGACATGTCAACATAGGTGTGTTCTATTCCGTACTTGCCAAACACATCCCCGATGATACGGAATGTTCCGCCATAAATATCATCCGAAAGGATAATGTGATCACCCGGCTCAAGCAGGGAAAATACCGCCATGTTGGCAGCCTGTCCACTGGAAAACGCGAATCCACGGATACCACCTTCCAGGATCGCCATGGTGCGCTCAAGCTCCAGTCTGGTCGGATTTTCCAGTCTGCTGTACGCAAAACCTGTGGTCTGCCCAAACTCCGGATGGCGGAAAGTCGCCGCCTGGAAGATCGGCATGCTTACCGCGCCGGTAAGCGGCTCCGTTCCAAGTGCGCCGTGTACCACTTTGGAATCAAACGCAAGATTTTCTTTTGTATCAAAATCGGTATAATTGCTGAAATTTTTCATAATAAAAACCGCCTTTCTCTCAGGTTTTATCTTGTCAACTGCATAGTTTCGCCATTTTTAGTCTGTTTCCATTATATATGACATTATTTTGAAAGAATATCAAAATAATGCTTTATACATTGCAGATAATGCTTTATACTGAACATAACAGTTGTCTTTGAAATGTTCAAGAAATGATACAGATGGTCCATCCATGGCACACCGCTCTTAGCAGTGCTTTTCCAGTGTGCCTAAGCGGGCTGACAGACAGTGTTGATAGAATGCCGCATTCCGGCGATAAATGTACGGAGGTTACATATGGAAAACTACGAAAAAACCGGTTATCTCACTACAAACTTCAAAATGTTCCACATCATCGACCGGCAGAAAAAGGATTTTTCTTTTCACTACCACGATTTCAACAAGATCCTGATCTTTATCCGGGGAGATGTCAGCTACTGTATCGAGGGGCATTCTTACGAGCTGCAGCCCTATGATGTGGTCTTTGTAAAAGCCGGAGAGATCCACCGCCCCGTGATCCACAGCGACGCGGTCTATGAGCGCATCATCATCTATGTTTCCCCGGATTTTATCGGTTCCTACCAGAATGAGAACTACGATCTGAATTATTGCTTCAAAAAAGCGCAGGAGGAAAAGTCCAATGTCCTGCGCATGGATTCGTTTCACCGCAGCAAGCTCTACGAAGTGACCTGCGAACTGGAAAAATCGTTTTCGGATGCGGATTATGCCGGTGAGCTGTACCAGAATATCCTGTTTCTGGAATTTATGATCCAGTTAAACCGCGCAACGATCCATAACCACATCGACTATGTCAACACAAGCGCTTCCAATCCGAAGATCCTTGCCCTGCTTGATTTTTTGAACACGCATCTCACGGAAGATATTTCGATCGACCGGCTGTCGGAGCAGTTTTACATCAGCAAATATTATCTGATGCACAGTTTCAAGGAGGAGACCGGCTACACGATCGGAAATTACCTGACCACCAGACGCCTGCTCCGGGCAAGGGATCTGATCCGCGACGGCTCACCGATCACCGAAGCCTGCTTTGCCAGTGGCTTTAAGAACTATTCTTCTTTTTCGAGAGCCTACAAAAAATATTTCAAAAAAGCCCCGCGGGATCTCTGATACGGATGCTCCCACGGGACTTTTTCCATTCTTTCTTATTCTTTCCTACCCTTTTTTATTTGCTCCCTGATAAGAAAAGAACACGTCACTGCGGTTTTTCTTATCAAACATATCGTTATACTGTAAGATCTGATACTGATCCAGCATTTCTTTTTCTTCTCCGGTCGCATCGACGTAGTGCTTGTATTCCCCATCCTGCGTAGAATAAAAGCCGCGCGAGTTCATTGCCGGAACCTTCGTCTGCAGATCCTCTAAAAATTTGTGATATGGCGTCAGCGGCAGCCCCGCCTTATCCAACACCATGGTGGACAGATAGTTGAGTGATGTATGCACATCCGTCTGCGTCTCTGAATCATAGTTTGTCCAGATGAAGAACGGCACGGTAAACAGTTCTTCCAGTTCATCGATCGTAAGCCCGGAAAGGCCTTTTCCGTTCATCTGACGGTAAAAGCTGCTGTTTAAGCTCGGCTGATGATCTCCGAAAAAGACGATTTCCACCTTCTGATCCACATTCGAGAAATAATTGATCAGTTTTTCCAGTGCCTGATCGCTGGTATTGACCAGGGACAGATACTGGTTTACATCCGAATAATAACCATTGGTCATCCGCACATTCTCGGTAAAGTTCGGATACTCATCGGTATAACCACCGTGATTTTGCATGGTAATGCTCATGATAAAGAGCTTCTCATCCGGATCTTTCGCCTCATACTGCGCGATGATCTTATTGTAAAGCTCCTCGTCCGTGATGTATTCACGCACAATGTTGCTCTGATCAAAATCATCGATAAAATAACTCTGGGTAAATCCAAGCAGCGGATAAACCTTATTTCTGCTCCAGCCGGTCGCGTAATACGGATGCATGGACACACAGTTATAGCCGTAGCTTTCGAGCGTGCTGACCAGTGAATAGGTATTTCCCGACACATACTGCTGATACGCCACAGAGCCGCTCGGCAGATACGCCATCGTGTTTCCGGTCAGAAATTCCCACTCGGAGTTCGGCGTCTTTGCCCCGAATACCGACGAGAGCGCGTAGCCTTTGGTAATATTGGTATCCATCGAATCCAGAAACGGCGTCACTTCCTGATTTGTGCGCAGATCGCCGATCACGCCAAGATCCGCAAAGGACTCATTCATGATCGCGATGATGACCGGTGCGTCCTCTGTTTCCTTGGAGGCATCCGCATCCGCCGCCGTCGTTCCATACTTGTCTTCCAGTTCCTTTATGGTGTCCAGCGAATAATCCGCCGGTTTTTCCACAAAGGAATCACGGATTCCCAGCACAAAATTCAAAATATAACCGTTGCGGTAGGTTCCTTTCTGTTCCCAGGTCTCTGTCACGATCGACTCTGCCTTGATCTCGATATGGGTGACCAGGACAACCGCCGCGCAAAGGCTGAGTGCCCGCAGCACATAGATCCGTTTAAACGAAAGATTGATCCGCCGGATCCCCGCCACATACACGATTGATAAAATGACCGCCATTGCAGCTCTTGTATCCAGCGAAAAGTGATACTCAGACGCAACGCTGAGCCCGGTGGAGATCGCTTTTAAATCTCCGAAGGTAAACTCATTCTGGCGGAACTGCCACACGAAGTAATTGATCCCGCCAAGCGACATCAGAAAAATATGCGCTGTCATACAGGCGATCTTCGGACGCGCGGTAAGAAAGATCAGTCCCAGATAAACCACCGCGCAGCACAAAATATTTAAAGTCCATTTCTGGCTTGTGATCCTCGTACGATCCTCCGGCAAAAGCAGCATATGCTGGATCAGAAGTTCGGTAAACACACTGCTCACCGCCACCTCAAGCGCCAGCCATACATAGTTGAGTTTCGGTGTAAGTTCTATCGAAAGACCCTTCAGCAGGAAATAAACCGCGCCGAATATAACCGCCATAAGCGGTGTTTTCCCGGAATAAAGACAGAAGCCCAACATAACCGCAAATGCGATCCCGCTCGTAATGCAGTTTCTTTTCTCAAATGTAAATTCAAATTTCATAATGCATTCCTGTTCCTGTTTCTATAATCTATCCCAATATACTTTCATTTTTCCCTACGCTACTATACCGCAAATCCGCGTCTTTTACAAGAGTCCGCCGGATTTCCCGCTTTTTTATGCAAGAAAAAACACATCCGCCTTTCTTTAGACAGATGTGCTTTGACTGTTTCTTTGTATGCGTTTCTTCCTCTGATGGTTCAGCGCCACGACCGCCCCGATCAGAAACGGAAATACGAATGTCGCAAAACGATATAACAGGGATGTGGACCCCGCAAGTCCTGTCCCGATCAATACGGAAAAAAGCAGTGTAAATACAAACTCAGTGGAACCGATCCCTGCCGGTGAAGGGATCACCGCCGCGAGCATCGCCGTCAAAGACATGACTGCCATTCCCTGAAACAGCGTAAGATCACACTCGGCACGCAGCACCAGATACGGGATCGAATACCAGCAGGCGAATTTCAGCAGATTTTTTAAGACCGCTGTAAAGATCAGTCTCCCATCCCGCAGAAGATCTCTCGTCGCCTCCTCCAAAATCCCGCAGTATTCCGCAAGCTGCGCCTTCTGGCGCTCTATTTTTCCGTTCAGTTTACGGTTCACCTTTTCGCTCAGCCACAAAAGCAGCCGGTGAAACCGCGTCGAACAGCAAAACAGAAGCAGAAAACACGCCACGACCACGGTAATCCCATAGCCGAGCACGAGCATCCACAGATACGAGCTGTAGTTCTGCTTAAAGAATCCAAAATTAAAGATCAAAAGAAGAACCGACAGGATCGCGATGCTCACTTTATGGATCACATACTCGATCATATACATGCCTGTGGATTTTGAATAATCGATCTCTTTTTCATGGAAATAATAGATCGCCGCGATCCCCGCGCCACTGCCCAGCGTTGCCACACGGTAAAAGCTGCAGTAAAACGCGCTCTCCACACCGTCCAGATAACGAAACCCCGGATTATAATGACGCGCGAATGCATAAGTGATCCATCCTTCCACGAGCTCATAGAGCACAGACGCCGCGCAGATCGCAAGAATGACTTGAAAAGACGTCTGTTTTAACTGCTCCGCGATCGGCTTTGCCGAATCGCGAAATGTATACACGATCGCCGCTACGATCGCGGCAACAAATATTAATTTTATGATCTGTTTCTTTTTTCCGCGGATGAAAGATCACTCCTTACTTTTTCTTGTAATTAGTATAACCTTTTTGTTCATGCGGATGCGCTGCCCATAACTTATCCGCAGTTCCCTGCCACTCTTTTGCGTATTCCACGCATTTTCCACACAGATGCTCTACCGGTTCTACTTCTTCTACGTCTGTAGAGTGCGCTCCACTTTCGTGAACCATCTTCTGTAAGAGTTCCGGATTTTCAAGCATCGGGCACGGACGAAGCATGTTCTCATTGAACGGCTGACCGTCTCTGTATGCCATGAAAAGCGGCTGTTTCAGACATTCTAACAGGCTCTTCTCGCGGATATTCGCTCCTGAGTAATGGATGAATACACACGGCTCCACATCACCCTTCGGATTGATATGACAGTAATTTCTTCCTCCGGCGATACATCCTCCGACATATTCACCATCGTTCTGGAAGTCCATAACGAAGATTTCCTTACCACCTTCAAATCCACGGACTTCACGGATTCTATGGTAAATATATTCTCTCTGCTCTTTGGTCGGCATCAGTTCAGGAGATGCTTTCATACCTACCGGCATCAGATGGAAATACCATGCGAAACGGCTTCCGTGCTCGATCAGCAGATCAAAGAACTCATCGCTTGTTACGGCATCCATGTTCTTGGATGTATAACATACGGAGTTACCAAAGATCAGTCCGTTTTCATGAAGCAGATCCATTGCCGCGATAACCTTGTCGAATACACCGTTTCCTCTACGGAAATCGTTGGTGTCCTCAAATCCTTCCAGACTGATGGAAAGGGAAAGGTTTCCGACACGTTTCATATCATCACAGAATTTCTGGTCAACCAGTGTACCGTTTGTGTAGCTGTGGAATGCACATTCATTGTGCTTCTCGCACAGTCTGATCAGATCCGCTTTGCGGACTAACGGTTCTCCACCGGTAAACATATAGAAATAAATTCCAAGTTCTTTTCCCTGTGTAACAATGCTGTCCAGCTCATCAAATGTCAGATTTAACTTGTTACCGTACTCTGCTGCCCAGCATCCGGTACAGTGCAGATTACATGCGCTGGTCGGATCCATCAGGATCAGCCACGGGATATTGCAGTTATGCACTTCTCTCATCTTACGGATCGTCTTGGTTCCGCAGAATGCTGCCTGATAACCTAAATTCAGTGCTGTCATTTTCGCAACATGCGGATCTGTCTCATCCAAAAGACGGTTCACATATCTCATCCATTTCTGATCCGGGTTCTGGATCATCTTTCTTGCGCCGTCGTATGCAGCAGCCTGAAAGTTGTCGCCCATAAATTTCTGTGCCAGATCAACGATCTGAAGCAGTCCTTTTTCGCGGTCTTTATTAATATGCTTTAATGCCACATCGATTGCCGCACTAAATGCTTTTCTTTCAACTGCCTGTGTTAATTTTGCCATCTCACAAACCTCCATGCTCTTCCTTTAACTTTTGAATAAATCTAGGTGTCAGTATATGTAAATATAATCCACATGAACATATGCAATCACATTTTTATGTATTCCTGCAATATACATTTTCACCATTTTGTCAATTTCAATATACAAAAGTCTGACTTTGTAGCAGCTTTTTCTTTTGCTTATGTGCAACGCCGCTACATGGAATTATACCTAAAATCAAACTTTTGTCAATAAATCATTCCTCAAATGCACACATTATTGTGGTATACTATTTTTGTATGTTTAGCTGTATTTTTTCACGAAAGGAGCATCTTTATGCCGGGATTTACCACACATTATCTATTCGGTGTTGAAACCTGCCACAGACTTGGCGCTTCCCCGCTCAGACGGGAGCTTATGGAAAACCATACCGCGTTTGGCCTCGGGCTTCAGGGACCGGATATTTTCTTTTATGATCTTCCTTCTTATGTTATCTATAAAAATAACATCGGCTCTGCCGCGCACACGACCGACACCGGGAAATTTCTGTTTTTCCTGCTTCAGAGCCGTTTTCTGTTTCCGAAAGGGAAAAAACGTCAGATCGCGGAGAGCTATATTGCCGGATTTATCGGGCATTATCTTCTCGACACCACCTGCCACCCTTATGTATACGACCGCTCGAAAAGCTGCTCGGACAGTGCCACCGCTTTCGCGCCGCATGTATATCTGGAGACCGACATCGATACCGCGTTTCTGCGTCATTATAAAAAAATGCTGCCTTCGGAATTCTATCAGGAACGCACCATCGCTTTAAGCCAAACCGGACATTTTGTGATCGCAAAGATCCTGCACTACTGCTATTCCAATGTATATCCGAATCTCCATGTGTCTTTTCAGACGACGCTGCGCGCGACTTATTTCATGCCGCTTGCCGCAGGACTTTTGCATGATAACACCGGAAAGAAGAAGGCGCTTGCCAGAAAGTGTGAGGGACTTCTGCTCGGTCATCCGTATTTCTCCGCCCTGATCCCAAGTGATTTCCTTCAATTTTCGGCGGATCCTTTAAATCAGGCGCACCGCCCCTGGAAAAATCCGTGGAACGAAAATGCGGTCTCCACAGCCTCTTTCCCGACGCTCTTTTCCTCTGCGTCACGCCGCTACGCCGGATACTTAAAACGGCTGGACGAGCTGTTTTCCTGCAAAAACGAAGCTGTGCTTCCAATATTGGAGGGCAAACTGCTTGCCGACCTCGGAAATAAATCCTACCACAGTGGCATGGACTGCCGTATTCCGAGCTGATTTGCGCGTACCACCATGCAAAGGAAACGCCTTTCGGATTTTTTTGATCCAAAAGGCGTTTTTATTTTTTCATTTTTATTTAAAAAATTCCCTGATCTGATGGTAGACGATATCCATAAGCCCCGTTCTCGCCTCCACACTCGCCCATGCGATGTGAGGCGTGATAAACAGCCTGCCGCTGTCTTTGATCTCACGCAGCGGATTATCCTCCCGCATGGGCTCGGCACTTAAAACATCCAGGCCCGCCGCTGCGATCTGTCCACATTTTAACGCTTCCGCAAGATCTTTTTCCACAACGATCGGCCCTCTTCCCACATTTAAAAAGACTGCCGTGGGTTTCATTTTTTCAAATGCCTCCCGCTTCATCAGACCGCGTGTCGCGTCCGTAAGCGGTGCATGCACGGAAACGATGTCCGACTCTCTTAACAGCGTATCCAGATCGGTCCGCTCGTATCCCGGCTGCGTATTCTTTCCGGATGTGGAATAGTAGATCACATGACAGCCGAATGCCTTCGCGAGATCCGCAACCCGTCTTCCGATCGCGCCAAGCCCGATGATGCCCCAGGTTTTTCCGCTGACCTCATGAAACACATTGCCAAAATGCGAGAACGAGCGATCCCCGATGTACTGTTCTGTTTTGACATAATCATCATAGTAGCGCAGCTTCTCGTACAGATAAAAAAGTAACGCAAAAGTATGCTGTGCCACACTCTCTGTGGAATATCCAGCTACGTTCCGCCAGGCGATCCCGCGTTTTTCCAGATAAGCCTTATCCAGATTATCGGTGCCTGTCGCCGTCACACAGACCAGTTTCAGATTTTTTGCATTTTTCAACGTCGTCTCATTGATCGGTATCTTGTTGATCACGACCACATCCGCATCCGTGATCCGCTCCGCCGCCTCCTCGGACGTGGAATAGTCATACCGCTTTACTTCTCCAAGCGCGTCGAAGCCGGACAGATCAATGTCTGCTCCGATCGATGCCGCATCCAGAAATACGATCTTCATTTTCTTTTTTCTCCTTCCGTGTCACCAAGTTTTTTCGCGATCTCTTTCATGGTCTTCATATCCAGGCTGTAAAAATGCATGGACAACAGTGAGACAACCCATCCTATGATCGGAACGATACAGAACAAAAAGATCGTTGTCCACTTTAAGACCGGTGTCAGCGTATCCTCGATCTGTGGGAAACGGCTGTTGTAACCGATCGCAAGCATGACCAGTCCGACAAACGCTGTTCCGAGCGCCGCAAATACTTTATCCACGAAGGAAAACAGCGCCCCCATAAGTCCCGGCACAAATTTTCCGCTGCGGTACTGCTCATAATCGGAGCAGTCCGCGATCATCGGCACCACCATATTGTTTGTGATGGACTTACAGCCATTGAGCAGTACATAGACCATGAAAAACGCTATGCTGATCGTGTTAATTTTATGTAAACCGAAATTCACGGTGTTGATACCATCCTGCAGGAGGACAACGATCATAACCACCTGAAACGCAATCCCGAAATAGGTAAACAGCACGAGCGCCTTTTTCTGTCCCATCCGCTGTGCCACCTTGATCCCGGCAGCAACAACGATAAGGGTCGGCACCGCCGTGATCACACCGATCAGTCCCGCAATGCCATAGTTCTGCATCAGTATGCCATAGAGCATGACGCCCACGGTGGTATGCCCGTAAACTGTCGCGGCGAATTTGTTGGAACACGCCGCAAGGATCAGCATATCGATCGGTTTGTTGTTTTTTATGATCTCAAGATAATCCCTTACCCGGATCTTCTGTTTCTTATGTCTGCGGTAATTCTCCGCCCGGTCCTTGTTCCAGATCCCGATGATCGCGCCCGCCGTGCAGAGCGCTGAGAGAACGATCACCCAGAGCGCGTATTCATGGTACAGCTTTACATTGGTATAGCCGCCATACTTTGGTACGAGGTAGTTTGCCGCCAAAAGGATGCTTCCTCCATACGCCGCCATGATAAAAACCGAATCAAAGCAGGTGGAAAGCGGCCGCTTCGCCGGATTGTTCGTGATGACCGCCTGTGCGGACTTGCCGACTACTGTCTGAAGGGTATACCCGATCACGAACAATGCGTACACCACGATAAAATAAATGATACGAAACGGTTTCGGAATGTATTCCAGTGTCCCGAAAAGCAGTAACGTGCTTCCCGCCATGATCACGTTGCCCCACAGCATATACGGACGGAATTTTCCGTGCTTTCCCTTGGCACGATCCAGAAGGAATCCGGCTATCGGATCCGTCACTCCGTCAAATACATTCAATGCTGTCAGGAGGAAAGAGATCAGAACCACGCTGAATCCGGCTATGGAATTCGCGTAATAAGACGCGTATCCCATCAACGCGAGATAGAGGTTCGTCGCCGCGTTGTTCAGCGAAAACAGTGCGATCTGATATATTTTTGCCTCATTATATACAGTTCCTTTTTCTTTTGCGCTTTTTTCCATCTTCCTTATCTCCGCTGCAAAAATGGTGTCCGTTAAGCTTCGAGATATTCTTTGAGCTCCGGCAGCAGAAGTCTGGTCTCATTATAGCCCTGGTCGTAGAGCCGCTCGAGTTTGTCCATATTCCGCTCTGCCCTGCCGACGCCGTAGGTATCTTCCGGCGCAATGATAAAGACTTTTCCTTCTTTTTCCAGCTCTTTCAGTTCATCCAGGCATGCGTTATACTTATCCGCACGCGCGAGCATTGCCTCCGCCACCTTGGGATATCTGCAGTACATCTTGCTGAAAAGCTTCGTGGAACGATCCGTTCCCTTGCGGTAATCCCTCGTCTGGGTCAGCACGACGATATTTTTGTCACAGCCGGCCTCTATCGCCTTTTTATATGGAATGGAGTCCGCCACACCGCCGTCCACATAATAGTGATGGTCAACCTTCACCGGCTGAAACAGCAGCGGGAGCGCGCAGCTCGCCACTACCGTTGTAAATTTACGGTCATCGCGTGGAACCGGCAGGTACTCCGCTTTCCCGGTATGGATATTGGTTGCGACCGCGACCACTTCTCCCGGGAACGCGGCAAAGGTATCGTAATCAAACGGTACCAGCTTTTCCGGTATTTCTCCAAAAATAAAATCTACATTAAAAAAATTACGTTCACTTCGATTGAGCAGATGTGACATCCCCATATAACGCTTGTCCTTGACATATTCTCTGGCAATTTTTAAATTCCGGCCCTTCTGCTTTGATATATAAGATGTCCCATAAGCCATTCCGGCAGAAACTCCGATAAAATAATCCGGCATGATCTCCCCGTCCAACAACGCATCCATCACTCCGCAGGAAAAGATCGCCCTGTTTGCTCCGCCTTCCATTGTGATTCCCAGTTTCATGTTGTTTCCCCTTTCTTTATGCCTCAATCGCTATGATTATAGCACATTCTTTCCAAAATAAACTATTTGTAATCCTTAATTTTTTGTAAACATTTCCCTTAAAACAGTTAAAAATAAATAAAAAAACGGGACAGCCTCCGCTGTCCCAAAACTTTTCTTACATTTCTTATTTCTGGCTCTCCGCTTCGACTGCCCGCAGGATCAGTTTCACGCCGGAGATCTCCACTACTTCGCCCCGCATGCCTGCTTCCAGCGTCTGCGCGTCATCCTCCATACGCGCGGTCCATTCCTGTCCGTCCAGATCCGCCGTACCGGTTCCCGCAAGATTATCCACCTTTTCTTTGATCAGTACCTGCTTTCCGATCGCGCTCTCATAGTTCGTCCGGACACGTCCCGGTTTGACGCATTTTACAACAAACGGCCGGGTGAAAAACAGTAACACCAGTGACACCGCAAAAAATGCCGCGACCTGCCATCCGATGTCTACGCCAAGCGCCGCTAAGATCAGTGCGACCAGCGCGCCTCCCGCAAACCATATTGTCGCGAGCCCAACCGTAATAAATTCAATCATCAGAAATACAATTAACAGTACAATCCATGTAATAACGACCATATAACTCCTCCCTGAACTTTTCACACGAATTTTTCTTTTTTCAGATTCAGTATATCTGATTTTTCCTGTAAATGCAATGTGGTAAAATTTTCTCTTGCATTTCACGCATAAAGGATGTAGTATAGTTATATCTTATATGTAGTATTTAAAACCATGTCAAGTTGTTTTTATTTCTTATAAAGGAGGTATCACTATGGATATTCATGCAATAGACACTGTTTCTACGACACAGCGCCCTTTTGATTCCACTACTTTACACACTTTTTCGATCCGCGAACCGGGAAGTGCCATCACCCACGGCATTGCCATGGTCTTTGCGCTGATCGGCGCCATCCCGCTGATGCGCCGCGCCGTCACAGGCGGCACGGTTACCTGGATCGCAGCTTTCATCTTCTGCGCGAGCATGATCCTTTTGTATGGCGCAAGCACTGCGTTTCATACTTTTGATATCAACCCGCATGTAAACACCATTTTGAAAAAAGCGGATCACATGATGATCTCCGTCTTTATCGCAGGAAGCTACACACCGATCTGTCTTTTAGTTCTGCCGGAGCCGACCGGGCTCATACTGCTTGCAGTTGTGTGGGGACTCGCGCTTGCCGGTATTATAATCAAATCTTTTTTCGTGTTCTGTCCGAAATGGGTTTCTTCTATTTTATATATCGGCATGGGATGGACCTGTCTGCTTGCCCTTGGAACGATCTTCCGGAACATGGATCCCACCGGTTTCGCTTTCCTGTTTGTCGGCGGACTGATCTACACGATCGGCGGCGTGATCTACGCGTTAAAGCTTCCGGTTTTTGACCGACTTCCGAAAAATTTTGGCAATCACGAGATCTTTCATCTGTTTGTCATGGCGGGAAGCCTGTGCCACTACATCGTGATCTACTCCTATGTACTTGCATAAAGAAAACAAAAAGATCTGGGCAGACGATCGCCTGCCCAGATCTTTCTTTTTGTCTTTACCGGAAACGCGATTTACATTCCTGCTGTATCGATCAGCGCATCATCTAACTCTGTATATCCGTCATCGGTAATGGAGTATACGCCATCTTCGCCAAGTACTTCAACAGTAACGGTCTGCGGATCGTTGTAGCTGATAGCATCAACTCTTTCCTGAAGTACATCATACATGGTCTGGAATACCAGTTCATTGATCTCATCTTCTGTGGTATCCGGTGTGAGATTTGCCATCTCTTCCATTACACGGTTGGTTACTTCGTCTTCAAGACCGTCAAACAGACCTGTCATCTGCTCAACTTCAACAGTAACGGTATAACCGTCTTTGTCTTTCATCTTTTCAGCGCCGGTAACTGTGTATTTTGCTTTCTTGTAAATGTCTTTGTATAATGTTCTGTAATTTTCTGTCAGTTCATCGGAAAGTCCAACTTCGCCCATACCTTCCATCATGCTGTCAATGTTGTCTTCATAGTCCTGCTCTGCCTGCTCTTTGGTACGATCTGTCAGTTTCATGTACTGCTCTGTCTCACCTTTGGTCAGCAGATCCAGACACGCTGTTACATATCCTGCAGCGTCAAATTTTCCGCATCCGGCAACAGTTGCCATTACCATGATTCCTGCGAGACATGTGACGAATACTTTTTTCATTTTTGTCATTTTCATTCCTCTTTCTCCTCTACGGTATAATTATTATTTTCTGACTTATAATCAGTCCAGACCAGTATACCAAATGCTGGATTTTTTCGCAAGGAGTTTCTGACTGATATCCAATGATCCCATGATTCAAAAATTAGCGGTTGCATTTTGCCTGTGAGCGCAGTATTTTAAGATTATTATAAAACATGAAGGAGAACCACTATGTTTCAACTACTGTTAGCTGTCATTTATCTTGCGTTTATCAGCCTTGGTCTGCCGGATTCCCTGCTCGGAGCCGCATGGCCCACCATGTACCCGGAGTTTGATGTTCCGGTCTCCTATGCAGGTATCATCTCCATGATCATCGCTCTCGGCACGATCGTCTCAAGCCTGCAGAGCGACCGCCTGACCAAAAAACTCGGTGCCGGAAAAGTGACCGCGCTCAGCGTTGCAATGACCGCCTTCGCACTGTTTGGCTTCTCCATCAGTCATTCCTTCTTTGTCATGATCTTCTGGGCAATTCCATATGGTCTCGGCGCGGGAAGCGTGGATGCCGCCTTAAACAATTATGTCGCGCTTCATTTTGAAAGCCGCCACATGAGCTGGCTGCACTGCATGTGGGGTGTCGGTGCTTCCGTCGGTCCTTACATCATGGGCTACGCCTTAAACGGAGGACACGGCTGGAACAGCGGCTACCGTTATATCGCGATCCTTCAGATCATCCTGACACTCATTCTGTGTCTCAGCCTGCCGTTGTGGAAAGACCGCAGTAAAAACGAAGAGAGTGTCTCCTCTGAAAAGACACTCTCCTTAAAAGAAGTGCTTGCCATCCCCGGCGCAAAGCAGATCATGCTCATGTTTTTCTGCTACTGCGCGCTTGAGCAGACCACCGGTCTTTGGGCAAGCAGTTACCTGGTACTCCATAAAGGTGTATCCGCCGAACGCGCCGCAAATTTTGCCAGTATGTTTTTTATCGGCATCACGATCGGACGGGCCATCAGCGGATTTATCACCATGAAATTGAACGACACGCAGATGATACGGCTTGGCTCCGGCATTATCATCATGGGGATCGCTGTTTTGCTGCTTCCTTTCGGTGAGACACTGTCCTTTGCCGGACTCATTCTGATCGGTCTCGGCTGCGCGCCTATCTATCCCTGTGTCATCCATTCGACACCGGCGCATTTCGGCGCAAAACGTTCACAGGCGATCATCGGTGTGCAGATGGCAAGCGCGTATGTTGGCACCTGCCTCATGCCGCCGATCTTCGGTCTGATCGCGAATTATATCACCGTTGCACTGCTGCCGCTCTACCTGCTTCTTTTTATCCTGCTCATGTGCATCATGCACGAGCGGTTAAACCGCATTGCGTGAGATTTTGATTCAAACCTGTTTTTATAATTCTCTTTGGATCCACGTCATCAGCACATCCACTACATATTGTTTCTGTGCTTCGGTCAGTGCCTTTCCCGCAGGGATCCCATGCCACTTTGCCAGACAGCCGCGACAGCAGCAGGCGGTGGCATGCTGCGCGATAAACACCGGATGCCCGCGCATCGGCGTCTGTTTTCCATCGTTTGGGATATCTGCCGGTGCAAGGCGCTTTTCAATAAAATCTTTTGCATGGCTTCGAATGGTGTCCGGCCCTTTTTCTCTGGCATACGCCTTATCTTTTTCTGTCAGGTGAAATCTGCTGCGAAATTTGGAACGCGAAAGCCGGGCAAAAAGTTCCGGATATTCCTGTTCTGTGAAAAAATCTGGTGCCATGATTCCTCTTCCTCTCTACGCAAATAATTTCCGTACGTTTTCCGCGTCAAATGTCACCTGTGACACCTGATCCACCTCGATCTGATAGAGCGCGTTTGCCGCAAGATGCTCCGCCGCCTGTTCCAGATCACGGATGCCCGTCGTGTCCGCATACTGCGCCACAACTGCGTCCAGCCCGTCCTCTGTGATCACACACTCACCCGGCTTTAATCCGATGCGCTTTAATACCTTTGGCAATGCGAATCTGGAAAAGATGATCTTTTTTTCCTCCGGCGTGTAATCCGGGATGTCGATCACCGCAAACCGCGACATGAGCGGCGCGCTGATCTGCTCTTTGTTGTTTGCCGTCGCGATCGGATATACCCCGACGGTCGGAACCATACATTCCATATAATTGTCGGTAAACCCGAGGTTGTCCAAAAGTGTCAAAAGCACGTCCGCCGGATTTCCGTTTCCCTTTCCCGATGCCGCCTTGTCCAACTCATTGATGATAAAGACGAGGTTGGACTCGCCCGCCATGGAAAATGCCTCCATGATGATTCCCGGTTTTGCATTCGCATAGATCCGCGAGCTTCCGGTCAGCTGCTCCGGGTCATTGATGGAACTCATATCCAGTGTTGTCCAAGGCAGCTTTAGAATACGCGCAACCGCATAGGCGATCTGCGATTTTCCGGTTCCCGCCGGTCCGACGAGCAAAAGCCCGTATGCCGGCAACGTATGCGTGCGGTTGATCTGGATGATCGTCTCCATGATCCGCTGTTTCACACGCTCCAGCCCGTAAAGTTCCTCATCCAGAATGCGGCGCGCCTCTTTCGGATCGATCGCTTCAAAATAATTGCTCTTCCACTGCACATTCATCATCATGGAAAGCGCGCGTTGTGCATGGCGCCGCTCCTCCTGCGACACTTCATGTGACCGCGCCACCGCAAGATTTCTTCTTGCCCAGATCCTGATGTTGTCCGGCATTGTCCGTCCCGCGCAGGTCATGAAATCCGATATGCTCTGGATGCTGGTCAGCTTCATCTCGTCTCCGGTCTCATCCGTGTCATCCTCTTCCTGCTCCGCCGCCGGCGCGCTGCTCGCAAGCAGACGCTCGATCATAAACTGGAGAAATCCATCCTCCGCTGACAGCTTGGTTCCTCCGCCAAGCGTGGTCTCCCTGATCTTGTATACTGCATACCCTTCCTCCGTATGCTCGCCCGAAAGCCGCACGCTGATATGATTTTCCCCCAGCCACTTCAGCAGACTGACAAAACGGGCATCCACCTTTCGGATATCCGCTGTATACGTCTCGCCTTTTTCTTTGAACTCAAACGCGGTCCGCTTGCTCTGATTTGTAAAAACACCCGTAGAATGGTGCTCCCACGCTCTCTCTTCATTATCCAGCACGAGGATTGGCTCCTGTGGTGTCTTTATCTTTTCATTCGAAGCAAACGTTGTGTAGGTGCAGACCGCTGCTTCCTTTTTATTCGGTGTATCGCTAAAATCAAAAACTGGCATGATGCTTCTCTCCTTTGCTGCTCTCCGACATTTTTAATTATTATATCATTTCTTTCACACGCCGCCAATTCCCAATAATGAGCTTCGCTTACTGCCTGTCAAACGCGATCCACGCGATCTCCATAACCGGCTTTACCACCTCGGCATGCACTTCATAAAAGCCTTCCTCCAGTTCCACGGAAATCAGCTTCTGCATGATCCATCTTCCTTCGGTTCCGCTGATCTGCACGGTAACCAGCGGCTCTCCGTTCAGAGAAACATTTGCCGCCGCCTGGGCAAGATTGGAAGCGTCCGAGCAGAGCTTCGCAATGACATTGTAAACGCCAGTTTTCTTTACCCAGATGACCGCAGATGTTTTTTCTTCCATAGAAAGCTGCACACTCTTTTCGAGCTCCTGCACATCCGCCGCGTCTGTCTTTGCCGCCGCATGGAATACCAAAATGTCATCCAACGGCTTTAACGGGCGTTCCATGACCGGCGCATGTAAGATAAAACGGCAGATATTTTTGGCGCTGCGCTGTAATTCGCCTCTGGTCAGCTTTCCTTCGGCAAGCGAGGCGATCGTATCATCTTCCATGGAATTGATCTCCGCTCCGTTGTTATTTACAACCATATAAAGGTCGTTCTGCGCGCGCACCATCGAAGATGTGAGCTGTCTGCTCTGCGCTCCGCCTTTTACCACATCATTCATGCACGCCCACCAGTCTGTCATCACAATACCGGTGTACCCCCACTCACCACGCAGGATCGTAGTATTCAAGTCGTAGTTTGATGCCGTCCAGTGTCCGTTGATCGGTCCGTAGGAGGTCATAATAGATACCGCGCCGCCGTCTTTTACCGCCATCTCAAATCCTTTTAAATAGATCTCACGAAGCGCGCGCTCTGATACCACCGCATCTGCGGTATGTCTCGCCTTCTCCTGGTTATTTGCCGCAAAGTGCTTTACGGTCGCCGAAGAGCCACCCTTTCGGATGCCACGCACAACTGCTGCCGCAAAGCTGCCGGTCACATACGGATCTTCGCTGAAATACTCAAAATTTCTTCCGTTTAAAGGATATCTGTGAATGTTGACACCAGGTCCGAGCAGGGTATCGATCTGATTTTCTACCAGTTCCTCCCCTTCCAGCACATACAGTTCTTCCATCATCGGAATGTTAAATGAGCATGCGAGCAGGGTTCCGATCGGAAGCTGCGTAGCCGTTTTTCCGTTCTCCATACGGATCCCGGACGGGCCGTCCGCGGCACACGCAATCGGTATTCCATAGCGGTAAAGATTCTCACCGACACCACCGAACGCGGATGCCGTTCCCGGCGTTACCTTCGGACTGCTCATGCCCTCCGCGCGCACGATCGTTGCAAGTTCACTGTCACTTAACTGCGCAACAAACGCATCCAGATCCGCCTTGCCGGATGCCACATCGGAAAGTGTGATCTTCCGGTCTCCCGTATATGGGATCTCTTTCGGAAGATTTTCCGTGATCCGCTCGGCAAGATCGATCGTCTGCTGCGGAACCGCCTCTTTTTCCACCGGATAGCTTCCATCGGCGTTCTTTTTCCCCGGCCGGATACGCGAAAACTGCTGCGTTGGCGCAAGCGCTTCCGAAAGCGTTTCAACCACACAAAGCTCCTTTACCGTATAAGCGCCGTTTCCATCCACATCCGCCACTTCTGTCTGCCGCACACTGTTTCCCACATGGAAAATGTAATCGCCCGCCTCAAGCACATAGCAGGATTTATGCCCGGTCACGCCGGAATCATCATACGAAGCAAGCCGTGCCACCGGAATGGATAACGTAAGTTCCTGTGTTTCCCCCGGTTCAAGCTCCTGTGTCTTCGCAAACGCCACAAGCTCGCGCTTTGGTTTTCCAAGCGCTCCCTGCGGTGCCTCCACATAGACCTGCACTACTTCTTTTCCCCGGTATGCCCCGGTATTTTTTACTGCCGCAGTGATACAGATGGCATCATTTCCCTTTGCCCCGGCAATGGAATGTGCCTTTCTCACCTCTGTCGCAAATTCCGTATAGGACAGACCAAATCCAAACTCATATTTCACTTTTTCCGGACAGAATGTCTCAAAATAGCGATAGCCGACATAGATATCCTCTGCGTAAAAATTTCGTTTTTCGTCGCCGAAATTTTCTGCCGCCGGATAGTCTCTCAGATCGTCCGCGATCGTATCGGTCAGCTTTCCGCTCGGTGACACTGCACCGCTAAGAAGATCCGCGACTGCATGACTGCCCTCGATGCCTCCCTGCCAGATGTAGAAAATACTTCTGATATGATCCTGGTAAACCGGATCGGATACCCAGCTCATGTCAATGATATTGGAAACATTCAAAAGCACCGCGACCTGATCAAACTGCTCCGTCACAACACGCAGATTTTCCAGTTCCTGCGCGGTCAGTCGGTAACTTCCCTCCTCATCCGCGTAGTCCTTGTCCTCGCCTGCCGTACGCCCGATGATAAAAAGCGCTTTGTCTGATTTTTTCCGGGCTGCCACCGCGATCTCCTCCGTGACCGGCATTTCTTCCTGATGCCATGGTTCTGCCGCCCATCCGCCGCCGCCATTGTCAAACGGATGATCTTTAAGCCAGTCTGTATAGATCTCTGCCAATTCCTCATTGATGGCAAGATCCGGGCATGCGCGCATCGCGTCCAACAGACTGATCACATATGCGACATTGATCGCTCCGCCCGATCCGGTTCCGCTGCGATAGGTTTCCAGCTGGCATCTTCCAAAGACCGACACAGTCTCCCCTTTCCTGAAAGGAAGCATTCCTCCGTCATTTTTTAAAAGCACAGCCCCCTCTGCCGCCGCTTTTCTGCAATAAGTATAAAATTTCTCTACTGCTGCCATATTTGATATCCTCCTGCCTTATTTTTATTTTCTTCATTTCACTCTTATTTTTACAGTTATTTTCATAGTTCTATTGTAGAAAAAATTTCTTTTCCATGCTATAATTTTTCTATCCAAAAATGCAACGATTTTGTCATTGTGAATTATTTATGAATTATCCCGAAGAAAAGAACACTTATATTGACGGCATTCCCTGCCAGTATCTGTGTCATGTAGAAGTAACAAAAAAAGCAGGAACCGTTTTTCCTGCTCATTATCATTATTATATCGAACTGCTTTACGCGCTCTCCGGCAGCTTTCTGGTCTATCTGAACGGAACCTACCACGAATTTTCCGCCGGTGATATGGTGCTGATCAACTCCAGGGAGGTGCATCAGATCGACGCGACTGCTGCGGATGGCGGCTCTTATATCTGTGTGCGCTTTCTGCCGGATCTGATCTATAATGGCATGTCGCAGAGCCATTTCGAGTTAAAATATCTGCTCCCGTTTGTGACCGAACAGCCGGATTACGAAAAAGTCATCCATGCAGCTTCCCTCTCCGACTCTCTGATCCCGGAACTGATGAATGAGATCATCCGCGAATCCGAGCAGCAAAACTACGGCTATGAGCTTGCGATCAAAAACGATATCGGCCGCATTTTTCTATGGCTTTTGCGCTACTGGCAGAAAAACGAGACCGAGCCGCTTCTTGTAAATCAGACCGATCTGAATCTGCAAAAGCAGCTTGCGCCCGCACTGACCTATATGTTGTCAAATTATGAAAAGCCGATCCTCGCAACCGAAATGGCAGATCTGTGTCATTTGAGCTACAGTTATTTTTCCCGGAGCTTCCACCGCCTGATGCATATGAAATTCAATGACTATCTAAATTCCATCCGCATCCGTGAGGCGGAAAAACTGCTGATCTCCACATCAGGAAGCGTGACTGAGATCGCCGCGTCCGTCGGCTTTTGTACCACCAGCTATTTCATCAAGCTTTTTAAAGAACAGATGCATGTCTCACCAAAACAGTATCAGAAACTGCTTGCGCAGTGAGTTCCCTTCTTTATTTTCTCCCGCTCCTGTGCTACAATGGCGGCAAAAGACATCGACTTGGACAGGAGGATTTTTATGGAATTATATATCATTCGACACGGAGAAACTTACTGGAATCACGCGCACCGCATCCAGGGACGCTCCGATGTCCCTTTAAATGAAAACGGCCGCGCACTTGCCGGAAAAACCGGAGAAGCCTTGGAGCAGACTCCTTTTGACGTGATCTATTCCTCTCCTTTGATCCGCGCTTACGAGACCGCGAACCTGATCCGTGGACACCGGAACATCCAGATCATCCGGGATGACCGATTACAGGAGATCAGTTTTGGTATCTCCGAAGGAGAGCCTCTTCCTGCACTCACAGAGGATCCGGCTTCCCCATTCCATTATTTCTTTGACCAGCCGGAGCTTTACACTGCGCCGGACGGCGGAGAGAGTTTGGAACATATCTGCGCGCGGGCTTCTGATTTCTTAAAAAATGAGATTGAACCGAGAGAAAAAGACTTTTCCCGCGTCATGATCGTTGCACACGCCGCTTTAAACAAAGCGCTTTTGTGCCATATCATGCAGCACGGGATCAAAGATTTCTGGTCAGACGGACGCCTGTTAAACTGCAGCGCCTGCATTTTCCGTCTGGAAAATGGACACTATGAGATGCTCGCCTACGGAAAAACTTTTAACTGAAATTAGTTATGACAAGTGCCGCTCCCGACAAGAGCAGCATGACTATGACCAGCTTTTTGACTGTTTTTTCGTTTAAAAAGCTGCCGCTTTTCATCCCTGCGAACATTCCGACAAGCATGACCGGCACCAAACCCACGGCCTGTCTGACCGTTCCCGGGGTGATGATTCCAAGAATTGTATACAAGATAATGCGAAATGTATTTTCAATGCAAAATACCATGCAGATGTTGGCTTTAAATTCCTGACTGGAATCCGTCACTCTGCTCATATACGCTGCAAGCAGTGCCCCAACTCCATACAGTCCGCAGAGCACACCGGAAATGATCCCGATCGCTCCGAGTGCCAGACCGGACTGCCTGCCCATCTTCCCGCCGTTCTCCCGGAAAAACATCTCAAGCGCAAGCGCGATGATGATAAATCCAAACGCGATCTTAACTGCGCGCACATCCACATTTTTTAGCAGTAATATTCCCGGAATGTCTCCGATCAGCACGATCGCGGTCAGCGGCAGCCAGATTTTTGTCTTCAATGAGGCTCTTTCTTTTCGGATCAGTATCAGGTTCGTCGGATACCCCAGTATCAGTTCCACCGGAGAAATATTTACGTTGTCATAGCCAAAGCTTAAAATGGTCGTAAACACCAGGGTATTCGCAAATCCGCAGAGTCCCTTGATAAAATACGCGCACAGAGCCGCGCATATCATCCAGCCCATTATCTGTTACGTCTCTCTTCAATCTTATTTAAAAGCCCCTGCATCGTATCTTTCATATCATCCAGTCTGGTGCTGTTTTCCTCTTCCGCTTCCATCGTTTCACTTGCATGCGCACTGACTTCTTCGGAAACTGCGGATATCGTCTGGATGGACGCCACGATCACACTGTTTGCCTCTTTCAGTTCGTTGATCTCCGCCGCAAGTTTCTTTACATGTTCCTGAATCGCAAAGGTATTTTTCTCGATCGCAAGAAAACTGTCCGCCGTGTTGGAAGCCCCCTGTTTTTCTTCATTGATCCCGGCGATCATCTGACGGATCACGCCTACCACTTCACTGATTGCAGAAGAAACATTCTGGATAAGTTCTGTAATATTGACCGTCGCTTCCTTCGTCTGCGTCGCCATGCCGGAAATCTCTGTCGCTACAACTGCAAAGCCTTTTCCTGCCTCGCCTGCCCTTGCCGCCTCAATGCTCGCGTTAAGCGCAAGCAGACTTGTCTGGGATGTGATCCCGCCGATCAGTTCCACGATAGAATGCATTTCTTCCATATATTTGTCCAGCGTACCCAGTTTTTCCGCAACATCCGCTCCGTTTTGAACTGAAGCGTCTACCATTTCAACCAGCGCCCTGACATCTTTGTTACCACCCTCCAATGTTTGAAGGGTCTGTTCCATATTCTCCGCAATACGGTTTGACGCGTCATTTACGAGTTCTACCTTACTCTGGATTGCCTCCGTCTGTGACAGCTGTTTCTGTACGGCGTTCGCCGTATCATCCGCGCCTGCGGTAACCTGTTCCATTGCGCCTTTTGTCTTTGCAAAGGTTGTGTTTAAACGGTCAAGATCGGTATCCATGTCTTCGATTCCGGCTGCCAGTTCTCTGGAAAGTGAGGAGATATCGGAAAGCAGAAGCTCTGTCTCTTTTCTTGACTCATCAATGTTCTGCATTTTTTCCCGGTTGTTCCGCTCTAACACCTGCGCGGACAGGAACGAATACAGACCGACCAGAACCATGATTACAACCTGGATCACTGCGGAATCCGCACCTGCGTAACCAAATTTTCCGGTCTGGGAACCGATCACAGCTACCAGTAAACTTTCGATCACTGTTCCGGTGTTGATCATCAGTGAATATTTTGTATCATTATAAATAGAGATGACGAGGATCATCGGAATTACAAAAACGAATACAATGTTGTTGGTCGATGTAAAAAGCGCAACACTGTAAAACAGCGCAAAACCGATCGCCAGGAAATGCCGGATCGCCGGAGTCGCTGGATCTTTCTTCCAGCAGACATACTCCGCTACGACCGGTCCTATTCCAAGTATCACCATAAGTACTGCATACAGTCCGCTGTGTAATCCGGCATACGTCTGTATGATGCTGTAGATCACCATGACTGTCGCATCTGTTGCGTGGGCGAGCATGCCTACGCGGTTATTTCTTGCTATTTCTGTGTTTATCCTCTGCTCCATTTTCATTCCTCCTGCCTCATCTGCTTGTACTTTTACCCATACAAGTTTATTCTAGCATAGGAATTTTAAGTAAGCACTATCTTTTTTCTGTTATTTTCCAAATAAGTTTGCTAATTTTTCGGTAAATCCGGTTTTTTCCCCCTCCTTTTCGGAAACCGGTTCCGGATTCGCTTTTTTAATCTCTGATGTCTTTATCACGAACTGCACGGAAGTCGTATTGACATTTTTATCCGACACAAAGGAAACTACCTCTTTGTCTTCTCCGCCGATGGAATCCATGATGCTGTCGATTTCCTCCTGCACCTGTTCATCCATGTTACCTGTTTTATCTTCAAATTCCTGTGTCCCGTCATTCAATTCCACACTTCCATCGCATAATTCTACAATACCATCGTATAAGTCGGCAGTTTCCGATTTCAGTTCTCCTGTTCCCGAAAGCAGATCTTTGCTTCCAGAAGCAAGTGTGGACACTCCGTTTACAAGCTGCAATATATTTCCCGCCGCATTCGTCACAAATGAAATTTCTCCAAACATAAGATTTGATCCGGCATTGATCAAAATGGTAACTCCCAGACCAAGCAACACGATAAACGGCTCCATAAACGAGGTATGTCACTTATATACCGAAGGCATCGCAGGAATGCTGATTGATCTGTTCCAGCATCCATCTGAATTCGATCAGATGAAAATGACAAAACACTTTTTCGTATGCCATAATTAATTATAATGACATTTTAATCATGTGATTTTGCGGACACTTTACGGACATTGCCATCAGAAAAAGCCCCCGCGGACACGATGCGGACATCTATTTTCGCATAAAACTACTTACTTTTCTCAAACGCAAAAATAGCGGAAACCACTGATTTTTCAATGATTTCCGCTTCTTTTTAGGAATGAGACACGGGGGAGTCGAACCCCCGACAACTTGATTAAAAGTCAAGTGCTCTACCAACTGAGCTAGTATCCCATAATATAATTGTAGTGAAACTGGGCTAACCAGATTCGAACTGGTGAATGCAGGAGTCAAAGTCCTGTGCCTTACCGCTTGGCGATAGCCCAACATTTTAATCGATGCTTAAAATCTCAACTATCGCATCAAGGGTGGATACAGGGATTCGAACCCTGGGCCTCCAGAGCCACAATCTGGCGCGCTAACCAACTGCGCTATACCCACCATATGACGACCATTTGGCCACTTTCTTCTTATTAAATAAGAAAAAAGAAATGTGCTCGAAGGGATTCGAACCCCCGACCCACGGCTTAGAAGGCCGTTGCTCTATCCAGCTGAGCTACGAACACATATAAAAATCTCCGCCATGAAAATCTCATAGCAAAGCGGGTGATGGGAATCGAACCCACGTATCCAGCTTGGAAGGCTGGTGTTCTACCATTGAACTACACCCGCATAACATCGGGGTGACAGGATTCGAACCTGCGACCTCCTGGTCCCAAACCAGGCGCTCTAGCCAAGCTGAGCCACACCCCGTCACACAAAAATGCTAATTGCAATTATTTACTTTTTATCGTCCCTTGCCGTGACGCAAGACATATTATATCTCACCACCAAAAGGTTGTCAACACCCTTTTTCATTTTTTTTCAAAAAATGTATCGAAAAATGCGCCTGCCCTTTTTTATCAATTTCCATCAGAATATAGGACGGCTGATGCCCCTCCTGTCTCGGATGGGAAAGGCTCCCCGGATTGAGCGCAATGATGTCATCATCATAATCAATGACCGGAATATGCGTATGTCCGAACATCACGATATCCGCGCCCTTGGACTTCGCCACGCTTTTGATATCCGCAAGCCCGGACTGCACATAGTAGTAGTTTCCATGCGTAAGAAATACCTTATAATTTCCGATCAGTATCATTTTTTCCCGCTCCAGTCTGGAAAAAAAATCGCTGTTTCCGGCAACGATCTCGAGCGGACAGCCAGCCAGTTCCGCAATATAATCCTCGCATCCCTCCGCGTCTCCGAGGTGGATCAAAAGATCGATCGGTTGCTGTCTCTCCAGCGCGATTTCAAGATTCTTATGTTTTCTGTGGGTATCACTTACGATCAGTACTTTCATGCTATGCTTCCTTTTTCAGAACTTCTCTCATGGCACGCAGTGCTTTTCCCCTGTGGCTCACTTCATTTTTCTTTTCCTCCGACAATTCTGCCGTAGAACATCCGTATTCATCTACATAAAAGATCGGATCATAACCAAAGCCATTGGTTCCCGCCGGCTTCTCTCCAATATAACCCTCGATCGTCTCCCGCACAACAAACTCCCGTTTATCCGGCAGCACTGCTGCGATCGCACAGACGAAACGCGCGGTGCGGTCTTCTTTTTTCACGCCCGAAAGACGGTCTAACAACGCCTGGTTTTTGATCTCATAGGAAGTATCCTCCCCCAGATAGCGCGCAGAATAAATACCAGGCTCCTTGTTCAGATAATCGATCTCAAGCCCCGAATCATCCGCGAGAACCACTGCGTCGGTATCTTCCGCCACCGCGCGCGCCTTTATCAACGCATTCTCCTCGAATGTTTTGCCATCCTCGTTGATCTCCTTGTCGATCCCTGCTTCTTTCATGGAAAGGATCTCCATTCCAAGATCGCTTAAGATATCACGGATCTCCCTCATTTTATTTTTATTTCCAGTCGCAAAAATAATCTTATCTGCCATTTTCTTTCCTTTCCCTTAAAATCCCTTAAAAACCTTCCTGAAACGCGCGCATGATCGCATTGTAAATTCCCTGTGCCGTCTGCCTTTGATATTCCGGCGAAGACAGGTTCTGTAATTCTGTCGCGTTTGTCATAAATCCGACTTCGATCAGCGCCACCGGCACCTCACTGTTTCGGATGATATAGATCTCATTTCCGTTTATGATACCACGGTTTCTGCTTCCGAGCGCTCCGGACACTTCATCTACGCAGATCTGCGCCAGTTCCTTCGTTCCATGCCCGTTATCCTCTTTTAATTCGTCATACATGACGGCCGTACCATTTACACTCGATGTCTTTCCACTGACCGTAGAGTTGTTATGCACACTGATAAACAGATCCGCATCGGATTTATTCGCGAGTCCGACCCGGTCCTCAAAAGACGGATTGGTATCATCCACCCTTGTATAATATACGCCGATCCTGCTGTCCGGATTTTCCTCAAAGATCTGTTTTAACTGCAGAACGATCGCAAGATCAATATCTTTCTCACACTGTCCGCCGATCGTCGCGCCCGGCATGTTTCCGCCATGTCCGGCATCGATCACCACTACCTTATCATAAATATCGTGCAACGGAATAAAATCAAGATACAGATAGCCATCCAAAAACGTAGGCTGAACCTCAAACACTTTATCCAATGTAATCTCGATAACGCCCTGTCCACCTTCACTTTCAAATGTCAGATTATCGATGTGGTCACTGCGTCCTATGATCGGACTGTGATACAGATAATCCGTTCCCGCACCCGGAAACATGATATCCACAGTCTGTGTCACATACTGATCCTGTATTGATACCTGCTCCTGTGTCACTCCGTCCGGAAGTGTAATGCGAAGCTGCTGCGAAAAAGTGATCTCCTCCTCAGCCGCACCATCCGTGCTTCCGATCTCTACCATATCCATATGCATCCCGGCATCTTCCTGTGACATCGTCTGCTCCTGCGCCGCCACCATCTTTTCATGAAAGCCGGGCAGATAAAACAATACAACACAGGTAACTGCCATAAATAGTACCATAAAAATGGCCGCGATCTTAATGACCCGCTGTTCCATATGTAAACCGCCTCCGACTATTGCTGATTCCTGCCATATGCTTTGATACACAGATTACAGTTCTGTCCGCTCTCCACATTTTCCCACGAATTTCCCTGTGCGCTGATGTATCCTTCTCCATCACTCAGATCCACGTTTTCTGTCGTCTCATCTGCCGCGTATTCAATCGCAAGCGGATGTACCGAGTCCGGCGTGGTAAGTTCCACTACCACTGCGAACCGCTCCCCTTCTTTTACCGTCACCGGCGTATCAAACGCTACCGTGTAATAACCGGCGCTTCCGAATTTTCCTTCCGCAACCGGCTGCCTTTCTGCCAGCGACGCGGTATCTGCAAAATCAGACACCATATAAACACGATATTCCGTGTCCGTACCAAGCGCGTAAAAACCTGCCGCGCTGATATTCTCTGTCTTTTGCGCCGAAAATACATTTGCCCCGAAAATATGACCGGAGTTAAACCCAAGCTGTCCAACCCATCCGCAGAGGTCTGACTGGTAAATGTCATCGTAATTATCGACATCCTCGATCCCGGTATACACCACATTATGAATACCGATATTGGTATCATAATAGGAAACATAAAAGATCCCGTTATCCCCGAAATCATCTCCCCAGCTGTTCTGGCAGATAAACGCGCCGTCACCTTCCAGATCCACCGGGAAATTATCCTTTGAATAATTGTCATCCCATCCGATGATCACGACATCATGGTTCGGCTTCTCCTGTCCCATATAACAGTATGCCTTTGTCTTACTGTTGTAAAACTCCGAATGGCTTTGTGAACTTTTTAACGCACTGTAAATGGACGTCTGTACGCCGCCATATTTAAATACGGCCTCTTTGATCTTCTGGAAATCTTTACTTCCAATGATCTGTACCTCCTGCACATGCTTGACCGGCATCAGACTGTCATCGGATTTGTCATCTCCATACGGATCATCCTCCTCAAGCACCGGTCCCTGCCATGCGAGCAGATACGCCAGACTCATCGTGTAATCCCCGCCATAGTCCTGATTCAGCGCAAAACTGTTCTGAATACTCATATGATCCGGGGAAAAGTCATAGGATTCCTCCGGCAGAAGTGAAGATTCCAGTGCCGTGAGCGAAGCAAACGCCCAGCATGTCCCATGATTTCCCTGATCCTTGACCCCGGGTGCGCGCAGCTTGTCCCTCAGATCATAGCTTGCCGGCACGATCGTCACATCGCTCAACTTGCCGCTTGCGGTAACTGCGGAATTTTCCTCCATGTTCCAGGAATAGGTGTATCCCAGGCTGTCGGAAAGTGTCTCGAGCGGCACATAGTATTCCCCATCGATCTGACGCATTCCGGACGAAACTTCTTCTTTCTCACTGTTGACCGTGACCTCGTCCTTATTCAGCGGAAACGTCACTTCATTGGCGTATTTTTCAACCAGAAGCTCCGTTCCATGATAAATATGCGCACTGCAGTCAAAGCTGTCACGCAGTGCTTTCACAGGGATCATGAGATTTAAATTATCATCCATAAAAACATTCATATCCCTGCTGGTATAGGACTTCGCGTCCACCAGAAGCGAAATCTCTTTCTGGTTTACGCTGTCCGCGATCAGCGGATTCCAGATCTCGGTCTGGATACTCGCCCCGCGAAAAGGCTCCACTTCCTCGTAAGCCTGATCGATATTATTAAATTTAAGTATCAATGCTCCCGCTAAAAAAGCGGTCAAAATCGCATATCTTCCCGAATAACGCATTTATTATTTCTTCCTTTTTGGCGGTTTCGGCCCCATAAACTGGTAAAAATAGGTTTTTAACATTCCATTGTATATCTTGCGGTTTTTATCTGCCTTACGCCCGATATATTTCTCGGTATCCTCATAACTTGTGATCATATACATGGACCAGGAATCGAGATTCCGGTATGCCTCCCCGATCTGTGTATACAGTTCCGGCAGATCTTTTTTATCCTCCAGACGCTCTCCATACGGCGGATTTGTCACGATAAATCCATATTTCTTTGGATGACGCAGCTCACTCACCTGGCGTTCCTGAAAATGGATCATATCCGCCACACCCGCGCGCTTTGCGTTCTCGCGTGCCGCCTTCACCACTTCTCCGTCAATATCATAACCCTGGATGTCAACAGAAACACTGGTATCTACCATCTCTTCCGCTTCCTCTACGGTCTCATACCACAACTTCCGGTCGATCAGATTTGTCCACTGCTCGGCAATAAATTCGCGGTGCATTCCCGGCGCGATATTCGCCGCCATCATCGCCGCCTCGATCGGAAACGTTCCACTTCCGCAGAACGGATCAACAAAAATCCGGTCGGCTTTCCACGGGGTCAGCATAAGCAGAGCCGCCGCCAGCGTCTCTGTGAGCGGTGCCTTACTCGTCATCGTACGGTATCCTCGTTTGTGTAACGATTCCCCGGATGTATCCAGCGTGACCATTACCTCATCTTTTAATAAAAATACCCGGATCGGATATGCCGCTCCATCTTCCGGGAACCATTCCACCTCATACTCACGCTTCAGCCGCTCCACAACAGCCTTTTTTACGATCGACTGTATATCGGAGGAACTGAATAATTTACTCTTGATGGAAGAGGCTTTTTTCACCCAGAATTTCGCATCCTTCGGCAAATACTCTTCCCAGGGCAGTGCCTTTACTCCTTCAAACAGCTCATCAAACGTAGTCGCGCGAAACCGGCCGACTAAAAGAAGTACACGTTCCGCCGTCCGCAGGAAAACATTTGCCCGGCAGATCGCCTCCGCGTCTCCCTCAAAAGTTACTCTTCCATCCTCCACCTGCGTGATTTCATAGCCGAGATCATAAATTTCTCTCTTTAAAACTGCTTCTAATCCAAAGTGGCAGGGTGCCACCAGTTGATACATTTTCATTCATTTTCTCCATTTTTCCGTAAAATTCGTACATTTATCTAGCTTTATATTATCTGTTCCGGCCCCGGCTGTCAATCGAATTTCTCTTTTCCAGATCATATACCGCTTTTATGCCTCCGATCAGCGTAAAAACCTCATTATTCCTGCGGTTCAAACGTCTCGCCGCCATGAGGCTCTCGCTTCCCCTCTCGCAGTAAAGGAGCAGTCTGCGCTCCGCTAAAAGTTCCTTTTCCCACTGTTCCATATCATCATACGGATAATTTTTTGCCCCCTTGATATGATATTTCCGGTATGCGTCCGCCGTCCGCAGATCCGCGATCAGAATATCCGTTCGGGGAAGCAGTTCATCGAGATCCTCCACACCGATCATCTTTATCATCCCGTTACCCCCTTTTTGATCACAAAAGAATATAAAAACAGGCTGCAGATGTGAATCTGTAACCTGTTCTTATTTATCCTATTCTTTTCATTGTCCCGATGTGACTGACTGCTTCCTAGCGATTTACATCTTTACAGTCAGAGCCGGCTTCATCCTCTGTTTTGTCCTGGCTCTTGTTCTTGGTGCTGTTCTCTTCAAAACCATTCTTCGCACGGTTGCTGCCAGTCATGTTACTTCCTGTAGTGTTAGTACTCTTATTTCTTGCATTTTCGCTGTTCTTTGCCATGATAAATCCCTCCTGAAAAATACTTACTACAACGTTAGTATGTCTTTTCCGTTCACATATTATTCATGGTTTTCTAATTGCTTTTTCATTTAAAGTATATTATAATTTGCTCGTAAAAAGATAATATCTTTTTATAAGTTATACCCCTTATTAATTATTTATACTCCCCTCAAAAGAGGGCAGCCGGTTTCCCCCGTCTGCCCTCTTTTTATTATACTTCTGAAATTTTATAACTCGTAGAAATCCAGATTGTCCTGCATCTCCTGCGTGATCGTTCCACCACTCTTTTGATATTTATCGTAGAAGTTCGTAACATGACGAAGCTTTCTCTGCTTAAAGATCTCATATTTTTCAAAAAGATTCTGATACATTGGATTTCCTTCCAATACCTTTCGGATATCCTTGGAAAACGGACAATAGGTAAATACGATCTCTCTTGCCACCTTATTCAAACGGCAGCTTCCCTTTGCCTCATACTTGATCCAGCACTGATAATCCTTGACAAATACTTCACGATAATTGTTCTTCGCCTTAACCAGCGCGTTTTTGATTTTTTCCTTGGTCTCCGCGGACAGATCATGATTTTTGCGGTAAAACTGCATATAATCACAATACTCCGAAGTCAGCGAGCGCTCGGTCACATCATTCCAGCGCATACCCTGGATCTTACGGCACATCTCCCAACGATATCTGCCGCAAAGTTCTGTCATCATCTCACGCGGCTCCACTACGGTAAGGATCGGCATAATAAAACGTGCCGGTGTATCCCGTCTGCTTCCTGCCGTTTCCTGCCACATCATGGATCTGCTTCCTGCGTTCGGCATCAGTATGATGTATGGCAGAATTTCTTTTTGCAATGTTTCCTTGGTAATGCCGTGATCCGGATCCGAAAAAACAATTTCGTGATAAAACAGTGAATAATCCACAGACCGCAGATAATCCAAAGCATCGTTTAATCGGTCTACTGTAATGAGCATACTTGTCGGTGAATTGATAAGATCCTCTTCACAAAGTGCCGGCTGAAACGTTGCGAACTTTCCATAAGTCGCGCGGTTGGTCGATTTGAACATGTTGTCCATTTCATAAACCGTCTTATTCCAGTTATCATCTAAAAATGCTTTTTCCTGCGCCGCCGTGATCTCGCCCATACGTTTCTGCTCGCGCAGATATCCCACATAGTCCAGATCAAATTCATTTTTCGATGGTTCGTTCTCGCCTGCGTAAATACTCTTTAACCATTCATAAGCCGTGTATACATTGGAAGATTTGCATTTTTCTTCGATTGTCTCCGCAAGCTCGTATAATTCACTGACATTATCTTCTCCCGCAAGCGTCACATCCATAAATCCAAAATTCAAAAACATTTTTACTATGGTAGGGATCTTACTCTGTTTAACGCTCCGCTTAAACACACGCATATATACGTCATAGAACATCTTGGCAATATCTCTACGCAGTTTTCTCACTTCATCTGAGGTGGAATACATATCCGGCAGCTCCCGGTATTCCTCGATCATCATCACTGCTCGTTTACATTTTTCCTCATCGTAGGAAGCATATTTCAAAATATAAGTCAGCCATTCGTCTCCCATTGGCGGCTCTTCAATCTCTTCTTCTGCTTCCTCCTGCTCCGCCTTGGAAACTTCTTCTGCCGCTTTCGAGAAATCATAACTTTCAAATTCCGCAAACCGTGTTTCAATGGATTCCTTGTCGTATATCTTGCACATCTTTGCAAATTCCACGATCGTCATGATCTTTTTCTGAAAGAGTGCCAGTTCCATTCCCTGTGCTGCCGCCCGCTTCGTCAGGTCAAAATACAATGCAAACAGATCGTTTTTCTGTTCATTCAAAAGGATATCCTGATTATCCAACAGATACTGATACATCTCTTCGATCAGCGAAACACTCTGGTTCATGCATTCCCCTGCATGAATGATCTCGCCCACGATCAGCGCATTGTCTTTTCCATAAAACGCATCCATGATCGCCTTCGGCATTTTCGCCAGACTTGCAAAATAATCAATCTTGCTTTTTCTTACTTTTGTTTCCAGAGAAAGCGGCTCAAAATAATCCATCTTTGAAAATGGTTTTTCCTCTATTTTTAATTTTTCACAGATGATCTTATACTGGCGGTATAATTCACTCGTAAATGTATAAAATTTATGGCACAAAGTCCAATGCTCTGCATACCGGCGCAGCGTTGCATCCGCCCCACGAACCGCCGACATCAGAAACACAACTGCATTCTTTGGCTGCGCTTCAAAAATCTTCTTTAAATCCTCTTCTTTTTCGTACTGATAAGAGTAAATGACACAATCCTCGTTCGTCACATAATCACATGTGAAAACTCCTGTCGTTCCTTCCGCAAGACCGATCATATGTCCCTTGTCGATCACAATCTTTTTATTGCTTAAAACCTGAAGTACACTTCCCTGGACAATCCAGTAAAGTTCGGTCACTTTATCCCCACTTTTGATAAAATGTTTCCCCTTTTCAATATTTACGACTGCCATTCTCCGCCTCCAAAATAACTTGATCCATTACCTGTTCTTTGCACATTTCAATGTCTGTAAATGGTCAAAAAATTCTACCTTATTATATATTTTGTCTATTTTATATTTTAACACAGCTCAACTGTGCTTGCAATTTTTATCTTGGTTTTCCAATATTTTTTCACCATTTTCACAATAAAAAAACCGGGAACATTGATCAAATCAATGCTCCCAGCCTCTTATACCGTGCGTGAGAAGATTCGAACTCCCGACACCTTGGTCCGTAGCCAAGTGCTCTATCCAGCTGAGCTACACGCACCTATGAAATTGTGATACCTTAGTATCAAATGCCCGCGACCGGAATCGAACCGGTACTGTGTCACCACAACAGGATTTTAAGTCCTGCGCGTCTGCCAGTTCCGCCACGCGGGCATGACATGATATGAATCATATCGAATGGGACCTATAGGGCTCGAACCTATGACCCTCTGCTTGTAAGGCAGATGCTCTCCCAGCTGAGCTAAGATCCCATATTACTTCGTGTCATCGCTGACACCTTTGTTAGTATACTCAAGTGACCATGTTTTGTCAACAACTTTTTTCACTTTTTTTATTTTATTTTTTATCGGCCTCCACCAAACAGGTAAATAATAAGATTCACTATGAACAGAATGATGACAACAGGTATCACGATATACCACACTATCTTAAATCCCAGCCAGATAACTCCAAGCACTATACCTATAACAAGTGCAGCCACAAGAATGAGTATTATCGCTGTCAGCACCTTGCCTATCGGTGAACTGAAATCAAGCTTGCCATAAGCAAAGCTTGTATTGCCCTCGTCGTCCACATTTACATGCCAGCCCTTCTGACTGCTTCCGCTGGCTTTGCGGGTGTTGTAGCTGTCATCATACGAAGAGGATTCTGTATCATAATATCTTCCGCTTGCGCCCTGTCCCTCTGTGTCAATGATCGTCTTGGCGATCAGTCTTGCAGATCCCAGAGATGAACATATCTCCTCCTCTGACTTGCCTGCTTCTTTCTGCTTCTTAAAATAATCCTCATAATAATTCATCGTGTCATAATATGTCTGCGTTGAGACATTTCCATCAAGAGCTTTCTTCAACTCATCCATAAACTCTCTTTTTCGCATATCGCACCTCCGCGCCGTTATGTCAATTCTATTTTTATCACTTCATATTAAGATATACGACGACAACTTTGTAGCCGCCCATATCTTCCACCACATAATTTATAGACCTTATATTGCCATAATTGTACAGAAATGACAAGTCAAATGTTTCGTCATCTGTATATATAGCAGCTTCCAGCACATTACTGCCGCCCATCTGTATCCTTATGCCTTTTTTATACTCATCGAACGAGTCATAGGTATAAAACCTCTTTTTATAGAAATTATACGCTGTGTCGGCACACTCTCTGTAGAATTGCTTTTCCCATGAGTGAGTCAGTTCCAGTGTGCTGTCATCGACATTCACATAGGTGTGCTTCAGATAGCTGCCCATATCCGGCAGCGAGTCATCCCATGTCAGATCCACATTATACCATTCTCCGCCGAGCTCTATCTGATTCCATGCATGAAGTCCTTCCTCCGTGCTTCCGACTACTATGTCACATTTGACGCCCAGACAGGACATGATTATGAAGAACGCCTCAGCGTAGCCGTCGCACACGCTCTGGTGAAGCACCAGCGCTCCATATGCCGTATATGCATCATCATTATTGTCGGGATATCCATAGACACAGTTTTCCACTATATAATCGTGCACGGCGATCTCCTTGTCAAGGTCACTCATGCCATCTGAAATGTTGTCATTTATAAAGCTGTCGATCACCTCATATATCTGCTTCGCCCTTATGTTGTCCTCCGGGATATCCGTTCCTTCTATATATTTTCTGACAGCATAATAATTATCCGACAGTTCATAGTTGAGCTGTATTGCCAGATATCTTCCCGTCTCGATTATTATCCTGTACGTATCCACTGAGCCGTATGCCGAATCTATATATTTGTTGATGTTGTGCACATCACTTTTCGCCACATTACTTACATAATACATGCCCGACTCGTTTCCGTCCTCCATATCCTGGACAACGGCCGCCCGGAACTCCACCAGGCCATCAAGCATCTGGCTGCTCTTGATCACATTGAAGAACAACCACCGCACTCCCACCATCATCAGCGAGAGAACAACTACAATACTTATAACTCCAAGAATCTTCTTTTTTGTACCCAAACTTCCTGTCAATCCTCCATCCCTGCTTTGCTGCGGTGATCCGCCTGTATATTTTATCATCTGTACTTTTGCGCCGCAAGCACCAACCACGCATTTCCTGTGGTTATAAATAAACCTTATTTGTGTTGATATGCGAACTTTTATGTTGTAAAATGTACGTTGTTTGAAAACTACCTTATAATTTACTCAGTTTTCAACCTAAAACAAAAAAATAACAGAAAAGAGGATTTAATATGGCTCAGCTCTGGGGCGGACGCTTCACAAAAGAAACAGACAAATTAG